>R26__coassemble_347_pt1 | contig 29875 bp, 27 predicted proteins | sample R26__metabat2_high_PE_046 | metagenome-assembled genome bin R26
AAATCGTTGTATCATGTTCAAAACTGTTCATACCAACAAATTCGTTGCGTGCCGGTACGCAAACATATGTTTGTATCTGCTTTCACAGTTTGCTATAATGAAAGCAAATGACAGCCCTGAATGCGATCACTTCATTTATAAATACGAACCTTCACATCATCATCCCTGCCGCAGCGGTGGTGCTGGTTTTAGTGCTGCTCTTCATTGCCATCCGTCTGATGCGCCCTCTCCCGAAAAAGATTGCTTCCATGATCCGCCGCAGGAAATATGTCAGCATGGGGCAGTTTTTCGACTCCTGGCACAGGAGCAAAGATGATTTCCCGGGGTGCTATGTGATCCTGATCTATGATAAGAAGCTAATCGTAAATCCCATGCATTATGACGAGATCTATGTTGGGCAGTCCGTGAATGTCAGGCACCGGGTCTTCTCCCATCTGATGGGACATGGAAACGGAAACGTGTATTTCGGACTGAAGAGCGGCTGCAAGGTATATGTTCTCATCCGGCGCTGCAGCCGGAAGAAACTGAACAAAGCGGAAAAAGAACTGATCGAATACTTTAACGCCACCTCATCCCTTAACATGACCCGGGGCGGTGCTCCGAAAAGGAAGTGATCACAGTTGCGGCAAATGCATTCTCATGTTACGATAGCTGTGAAGATCAACCCGTGATACTGCACTGAATAAGGAGGTCAACGATGGAATTTTATATTTGTGAACATTGCGGCAATATCATCGCCATGGTAAAAAGTTCTGGTGTTCCCGTAAAATGCTGCGGCCAGAACATGACGAAGATCGAACCGGGCACAACGGATGCTTCTCTGGAAAAACATGTCCCGGTCTTCACTGTAGAAGGTGACCTGATCACCGTCACGGTCGGCTCCGTCGAGCATCCGATGCTGGAAGAACATTTTATTGAATGGATCGCCATCAAAACAGAACAGGGTGCTCAGAGAAAGATCCTGAAGCCGGGCGATGCTCCGAAGGCAGTTTTTGCCCTGGCTGGCGGCGACACTCTGAAGGAAGTATATGCATACTGCAACCTGCACGGACTCTGGAAAAACGAGTAAGTTTCGTCTTGAACCCATAGTTCCTGTATCGTTTGCGGCGCTATGCATGATTTCAGGAATCTGCCTGTATCGTTTGCGGCGCTATGCATGATTTTTTGTAAAATATTCGAGGCTGTGCATGATTTCAGCCCTCAAAAGTGGGTCAAAATCATGCACAGCCTCGATTTCGTTACATGGCTATCCTGAAAATCATGCATAGCGTCATGTTTGTTACAGCATTTTCTAAATAATCATGCACAGCCTCGATTTTGCTGCAGGCCGGACCTGCTCCAACCGAAAAGAACATACGACACAACAAAAATGCTGCACTGCCGGACCAGGCGGCTCTCAGATCTTAAAGATCCCGACCACGCCGTTAATGACGGCCATCAGATAGTTGTGTTCATATATAAATTGCAGAAACGGGCTGTTGATGATGGTCCGCTCGCAGGCGATCCCGAAATCAGTACCGGACATCATCATAATAATCATTGAGATGATCCAGAGAAAGATCACGCCTTCCGCCAGACCCACTATGGCGCCGGTGATCCGGTTGATCCCACCCAGGATGGGGATATGGTTGATCACATTGGACAGCCGCAGGATCAGCCGAAGAACCAGATAAATGACAATAAACAGGATCACATAGCTCAGGATCCGGATGATCAGGGTAGTGAGATTCACCGCCAGATATTCGGAGAAACTGTTGACGCCCTGGTCTACATATCCGCCCAGTGTATTCCGTGCCTTCAGGTCTTCCTTCATGGATACCGTCAGAGGGAGGGCGTCGATAAAGGAATTCTCCACTGCGCTTGCCGTGGCTGAGGCATTGGACAGTTTATCATCCACATATTCTTCGATCCGATGCTGGACACGGGGGCCGATAACAGTGCCGTTTTCTGCGAACTCCGCCAGAGGCTTTGCCAGCATCCCCGCCAGAACGATCGTAATGATCAGAGAGAAGGTTGTCAGAAGGATCCTTAAAAACCCTCTGACCAGACCGAGGATCAGAAAGATCACAAGAAATATGATAACTGCAATCGTCGCGATAAAAGATACACTCATTATACTATTTCACTGTAATAAACTGTGTGTTGGAATTGGTTCCGTATACAAACTGTCTTCCATTGGCTGATTTCAGCGCCTCGATGTGCCGATCAAAAGGCAGATACATTTTCTCCACCCCTGCCAGGGAATACATCAGACACTCATTATAGGAGTACAGGATCACATTCTCCCCTGCAAAATCCGCGTTTCCAAAAGAAAAATCCGTCCCTTGGTCCAACTGCAGATTACCGAGAGAATCAAAGACTTTGATCGTATACTTGGACTCCGACTCCGGTTCTTCGACTACCATGCCGATGTGGCTTTCGTCAAAAAACAGGGACTGGATCTCCCAGGTCATTTCCAGGTCTTCATAAACCAGTTCCGGCAATTCCTTATCATCGTAGATGGACATTCCAAGGTCACCTACTGCGCAGACCCTGTCATGATCCAGGAACCGGATCGTCGTCAGCATGACGGACTCGTACTGGTCAAATACGCCTGTAATGATATCTTCATCTGAGCCCTCGGATGCCAGATCATAAAAGACCACTTTGGATCTGACGGTTCCTTTGTCGATCGATACAAAGATCGCGGCAAGTCTGGTACCGTCGTCCGATAACGTCATATCCATCAGGAACCCTCTGGAAGAGAACAGGCTCTTTTCAGTCATGATCTCGTTGCCGTTTTTATCTTTGACCTCAATGTAATTGGTATTTCCTTCACTGGACGCTGCGGCAATGATCCCGGAGGAGGAGATCTCTACATCCGTGATATTGTGAGACAGATTGATGTTGTTCACAAATCCGCTCCTGTCATACAGGTAAATGCTCCTCTGTCCCATATCCGCAACTGCTATATAGTCACCGCAAACGTCCGCAAAGGGCTGCAGCATGGAATAATATTCATTCCACAGCATTCCTTTCCGATCAAAATAGGTGACGCCGTCTCCGGCACATTTTAAATATCCCCTGCCATAGACATAGTATTCCGTGTTTTCCTCCGAATTGCTGATCGGAATAACGGAATCCACGGAATACCCCGAAAACGTCCTGTATTTTTCAAACAGGATAAAGCCGACGGTCAGACATGCAGCCAGAAGAAGGAACACGATCAGGATGATAAACGGCTTCCTGCCCGGTTTCCTTCTTCTGTTTTTCCTTCTGTTTTTACTTGTTCTTCTGTACATTCATTGCTTCCCGGATCGTGGATGCTCTGCCTTCCTTCATGATCGTGAGCCATTCCTCGACCTTATCCGCCTTTAAGCCTTTCTCGCCAAAGGCATCGTTGTATTCATCCATGACTCTTAACGCTTCCTGATAGCTGTCAGCCCTGGTATCCAGATCCTCACTCATCTGCTCGATCTCTTTTTCAAGCTGCTGGAAGATTGGAGCTTTCTCCGCTTCCATTTCGTTCCTCATGCTGACAGAGTCCTCATTTTCAAATTTCAGCATGGCCTGCTCTTTTTCCGCTTTGGCATTATCAAGATCCGTTCTGGCTTCTTCGATCTGCTGGTCATACTCATACAGGTTATACTGGCTCTCATCCGGATCGGCCTTGATGTTCTTATTCCGGTTCTTGATAAACTTCTTATTGTCGGCGATCTGGTCCACATGCGTCCGCATATTTTTCAGCACTTCATTCTTCTCGCCTTTCTTTGTCCAGGCTGAGATCAGGAAATAGATCGCTGCAAAAAAGACGGCGATCAGGATCCAAACAAGTACTTTCAGGAAATCAGTGGACAGGAACCTGGTCACAATGAACGGGATCACTCCCGCAAAGATCAGGATACCCGCGGCGCAGATCAGATAATCCGTCTGTTTTTTCGGATAGAACAGGGAATAATACAGACTGGACTGGCAGATCCCCGGAACCTTCGCTTCCTTGAACTTGGATTTGATCTCTGCATCGAGCACCTTGTTTTCATCAACCAGAGAGGAGTTTTCCCGTTTCATCCTCTCATTGACGGCCAGAGCTTTTGCATTCTTTTTCTGAGTCTCTGCTTCCTTGATCGCCTTCTCTGCCGTATTGATCCCTTCATCAAACTCTTTTTCCAGATCGGTGCGGGCTTTCTTTATTGTGGAAGCGATTTTCTCCTCCACGCGTTTTTTCTGGACATCCAGTTCTTTCTTTTTTGCCTTCAGGGAACGTTCGGTCTCTTTGTATTCCTGCTCTGTCTGTGCAAGATTGAAGATTGCCTTCTGGATCTGCTCCAACTGTTCAACACCGCCTCCCAGGATTCCCAGATCCTCCGGTTCCGGCTCTTCTTCCAACTCTTCCAGGAGTTCTTCCAGACCTTCTTTGTCAACCTCTTCCTTCGGTTCCTCCGCTGCTTCTTCTCCTTCCGGTTCGAACACAGTATCTACTTCCGGTTCTGCTGCAGGTTCTTCATCAGCAGGCTCTTCCGGCTTCGGCGCCGGCTCTAATTCCAGTTCCGGACCTTTCTCAAGGAACTGGTCCAGATGGGGCATTTCGTCCGGTATCGGATCACTGTCCAGCACCAGCTCGATCTTGCTCTCCGGTTTGCTTTCCGGTTCCGGACTGTTTTCGAGCACCAGCTCAATGTCATTATCTTTCACGACCTCGCTGCCCGCCATGTTTTCATTGTCCATCTTGTTGTTTTCGTTACCCATACCTGTTCCTCCTATCCCAAACTGGAAAATACTTCTCCTATTTTTCCGTTAATGACCAGATCCGCCGCTCTGTCTCTCGGCGTGCTGCTCTTGTTGACCAGCACAAGTTTATGCCCCCTGTAGTAATCGATCAGGCCTGCTGCCGGATATACTACCAGACTGGTCCCTCCGATGATCAGGACATCCGCCCGGCTGATGGCACTTACTGCCCCGCCGATGATATCATTGTCAAGTCCCTCTTCATACAGGACCACATCGGGCTTTATCATCCCGCCGCAGGCATCGCAGCGGGGAACTCCTTCTGCTTCCTTGATATACTCCGGTCCGAAGAATTTTCCGCATTTCATGCAGTAATTGCGGTGCACAGATCCGTGCAGTTCATATACGGTCTGGCTGCCGGCTGCCTGGTGGAGCCCGTCAATATTCTGTGTGACCACAGCCTGCAGCTTCCCCTGACGCTCCCACTCAGCCAGTTTATAGTGAGCCGCATTGGGTTTCGCATCCAGGATCAGCATCTTATCTTTATAGAAGCGGTAGAATTCCTCCGGATTCCTCATGAAAAATGTATGGCTCAGGATCGTTTCGGGGGGATAATCGTACTGTTGGTTATACAGTCCATCCACACTGCGGAAATCCGGGATATTACTTTCTGTTGATACACCTGCTCCCCCAAAGAACACGATGTTCGAGCTCCCGTCGATCCACTCCTTCAGTTTTCTGATCTCATCCGTCAACGTATATCACCCCCAATACAAAATTGTTTTGCAATCTTTCCAATCTGTATGTTACAATCCACCCATGTTCAGACTATGGGGCAAACTTTACAGCAATCATAAGATGACCCGCGACCTTACGGTACAGGATCCTTCCGAAGACACCCGTACCCATAAGGTCTTTTCCGCCATCACTGAGATCTGTCTTTCATTTGACCTGTCACAGCCGATCTGGCTGGATGCCAATATCAGTGAATTCCGCAGAAGCTCCAGAACCCGCTTCACGAAAGACAATTTCATTGACGACTTTCCCTTCGACTATCTGGAGATCCAGATCATAGAAGAAGACTGATCAGTTCTTATACTTGGCCAGCAGTTCCTTAATCGATTTCTTATAAGCTTCCACACCCGGCTGATTGAAGGGGTTGACTCCTTCAATGTAAGCGCTTACGCCGCAGACGAATTCAAAGAAATAGAACAGTTCTCCAAGGCTGAATTCACTCTTATCCGGAACTCCGATATAGACCTGGGGAACATCTCCTTCCATATGGGCGATGGCAACGCCGTTGACCGCGGTCTGGTTCAGCAGGCTTACCGGCTGGCCTTCCAGATATTTGAACCCATCAAAATCCTCTTCAAATGCCGGGATCGTCAGATCCTGAGGCTCCTTTTCCACGTTGATCACAGTCTCGAAAATATTGCGCTCGCCTTCCTGGATCATCTGTCCCATGGAATGCAGGTCAGAAGTGAAGTTCACGGATGCCGGGAAAATACCGAAATTCTCCTTGCCTTCGCTCTCACCGAACAGCTGCTTCAGCCATTCGCCAAGCAGTCTCAGGTCCGGATCATAGTTGGCAAAGATCTCAATGTATTTGTCCCAGTCATACAGCTGCTGCCTGAGGGCTGCATAGCACAGAGCCTCATTCAATTCTTCCGGTTTTTCTGTCAGTTCCTCCCGCATAGAGGCAGCGCCTGCCATCAACGCATCGATGTCACACCCGGCCGCTGCGATCGGAAGCAGTCCTACAGCAGTAAGAACAGAATACCTTCCGCCAATCTCATCCGGCACTACAAAGGTCTCATAACCTTCTTTGTCAGACAGGCCTTTCAGAGCTCCTCTTGCTTTGTCAGTTGTAGCATAGATCCTTCCGGCCGCGGCTTCTCTGCCGTATCTGTCTTCCAGCATTTTCTTGAAGATCCGGAAAGAGATCGAGGTTTCCATAGTGGTGCCGGATTTGGAGATCACGTTTACGGAAAAATCCCGGTCTCCGATGATCTCGATCACATCTTTAATGTAGGCCGGAGACATATTGTTGCCGGTAAAATACACTTCTATATCATCTTTATCGGAACCTTTCAGCTTCAGGTTGTACATGGCGCCTTTCAGGAAATCCAGCGCTGCTGCCGCGCCGAGATAGGAACCGCCGATACCGCAGACGATCAGGACCTGGGATTCCTGACGGATCTTTGCCGCTGCCTTTTTGATACGGGCGAATTCTTCTTTGTCATAATCAACCGGCAGATTTACCCAACCTGTAAACTCTGCTCCCGGGCCTTTCTTTTCTTTCAGCGTCGAATAAGCGAGCATCGCTTCATCTTCAAACTGTTCTGTTTCCTCTTCCGGCAGCCAGTCTACTCCGCCGAACCTGATGTTAAGATTCTTCATGTTTTTTATTCTCCTTACTTTTTATTGCATTCCTGTTCTTTTTGCGATCGCTTCGCAGTGTTCGTAGATCTCCTGTTCATCCAGAGTCAGGAGTTTTCCCTCCTCCATAACGATCCGACCGTCTATCATAACGGTCCTCACTTCGGAGCCGTTTGCCGAATAGACAATGGCGCTGACCAGATCATTTCTCGGTACGAACTGGGGAACCTGAAGATCCAGGATGAAAAGATCCGCCAGAGCGCCTTCGGAGATCACGCCGAGCTTTCCCTCCAGCCCAAGAGCTTTTGCTCCCGCTGTTGTCGCAAACCGGACTACATCCTGCGCATCCACGCATTTTGCCTTTTTGGCAGCTCCTTTATAGACAAGACCTGCCATGTTCATTTCCTGGAACATATTCTGGGTATTATTGCTCCCGCTTCCGTCCGTTCCCAGGCAGACATTGATCCCAGCCTGAAGGAACGCCTCCACCGGAGCAAAACCGTTGCCCAGCTTCATGTTGCTCCTGGGGTTGATCGCCGCGCTGACATGATGCTTTTTCATCAGCCGGATATCTTCTTCCGTCACATTGACACAATGAGCTGCGATCACCGGAAGGTCAAACAATCCGCTGTCTGCCACATACTGCATGGGAGTTACCCCATACTGTTCCTTTATCGTGGCAGATTCCGCTTCGCTTTCCGCAATATGGATCGTAGCGCCCATCTTTTTTTCAAGTCCCAGATCCCGGATCCTCTTCAAAAGGTCCGGCATACACGAGTATGTCGCGTGCGGTCCCAGAAGAAAATGTACCCTCGGATGATCCCGATACAGTTCCAGTTCCGGAAGAAACTCCCCGAAGCGGCGTTTTGATCCATCATCGTAAGCTTCTCCCACCATACCCCGGCTGAGGTAGGCGCGGATCCCGCTGTCATTGACTGCTGCAGATACAGCGCCTTCCGGTCCGGAAACAGCCCCTGTCCGTGTGCTGTGCATATACATGTCCACAAAGCAGGTCGTCCCGGTGCGGATCATTTCCACAATGGAAAGAAGAGACGCCCAGTAGCTGTCTTCTATGGTCAGCTGATCTTCCACATTCTGTACCTTTTCCAGCCATTCGAAGAACTCCAGATCATCTGCATAGTTCCTGAAAATGCTCATATAGGCATGGGTATGGGCGTTGATCAGTCCTGGCATGACAAGCCTGCCGGAGGCATCGATCACTTTGTCATATCCGGTTTCCGGAAAAACTTCTTCTCCGGTAAAAACCTTTTCGATCCGCTCTTCATTAACTACGATCTGGCCTGCCTCAGTCCGGAACCCGTTTCCGTCCGGAAGCAGCAGCAGTCCATTCCTGATCAATATCTTCATAGATCTGTTCCGATACTCTCCCCACTTTAATTGTATATTAAAATATACCACTTTATAGCTATTCGTTACAATATTAAAGTGGATTTTTCGTAAACTTGCAAAGATCCCCCATCGGGTCATCAGACCTGGAGCAAGTTCAGCGGCTATCACCCTTGAAGGACTAGGCTCATCGGCATTCGCTTGCGCTGTCCTGCGCTTCGCGCAGTCATCGACAGACTCATGCCTCTTCCCCAAGTCCTTCTACGGGCACGCCTATTCATTGCTCCAGGTCTGATGACCCGATGGGGTGTTTCTGCATGTTCACAAAAAATCCGCTGTTCATCTGCGGATAAAGAGGCTATAATGGAGTGCAATGATATGAGATAGGAAGATATGATCATGAAAAAGATACTTCTGACCGGCGGCGGGACTGCCGGACATGTAACGCCGAACCTGGCTCTGGTTCCTTATCTGAAGGAAGCCGGCTTTGAGATAGAATATATGGGTTCCTACGAAGGGATCGAAAAAGGACTGGTGGAAGCGGAAGGGATCCCTTATTACGGTATTTCTTCCGGCAAACTGCGCCGGTACCTGGATGTCAAAAACCTGACGGATCCGGCCCGTATCCTGAAAGGGCTTCATGAAGCCAGGCGGTATATGAAGACCCGCCGGCCGGATGTGGTTTTCTCAAAAGGCGGTTTTGTATCCGTCCCGGTGATCATGGCTGCCTCCGAGTACCGGATCCCGATCGTGATCCATGAATCGGACCTTTCTCCGGGGCTGGCCAATAAACTGTCCATTCCCAGAGCAACCCGCATCTGCTTCAGTTTTCCGGAAACAGCCCGCTACCTCTCCAGGACCAAAGCGATCCATACAGGGCTCCCTGTCCGGAAAGAGCTGACCTCCGGGTCCAGTGAAACAGGTCATCGGCTGTGCGGATTTGCGCCGGGAAAACCGGTATTGTCCGTGATCGGCGGAAGCCTGGGCAGCCTGGTGGTGAATGACGCGGTCCGCTCTGCCCTTCCCGCATTGCTGGAAGATTTCAATATCATCCACATCTGCGGAAAAGGAAAAACAGACCCGGAACTGGATCATCTTCCGGGCTACTGCCAGTTTGAATATGTCAACGAGGAACTGCCGCACCTGTTTGCCGCCTCCGACCTGATCATTTCCAGGGCAGGTGCTAACGTGATCAACGAGCTGGCAGCTCTTCACAAACCTGCGATCCTGATCCCCCTGGGCACGAACGCAAGCCGGGGCGACCAGCTGCTGAATGCGGAATCCTTCGAACGGCGCGGTTTTTCTGTCGTATTAAAGGAAGAACAGTTAAACGACAGATCTCTGACAGAAGCCGTTCATAAAACATATCAGAACAGGCAGATCTACATCGATGCCATGGCTGCTGCCGGTCAGAACGATGCCGCCGCCAGGATCACGCAGATCATTTTGTCCGTCCTGAAATAATCGGCTGCCTGCACGCATAAAAAAGTCCGGGATCATTCTCCCGGACTGTATAAAGGCTCGATGACCTCTTCGTAATAATCTTCAAATACTTCGGAAACCGCTTCCGCCTGGATCTGCGCCGGCTGATCCCGGCGGATTTTTTTCAGGACACATTTCCGGACTCCGTCCACATCCCGGATCTGTGTCTGTGCTCTGTAGTCTGTCTTCACCCCACCTGACGTATAGGAAAATGCGATCTCCGGACCGGTTTCATTCTCTGTTACCTCTGTGATCAGGATCTGCACAGGACCTGATGGAGTGACCGCCTGTGTCTCTCCCGGAAAATAGCCTTCTTCAAAGGATAGTTCCCGTCCGTTTCCGGTCTCTGTGATCACTCCGCCGGATAGCCCGGCATCTGCCGGTACAGGTTCGCCTGCCAGATATTCAAATATACCGCTGCCCGGAAGCTTTTTCAAAAGCTCCTCTGCCAGGTTGAGTTCTTCAGCTGCTGCATTTATTGCTGCCCCCGTCTGCACCTCCGGCTCTGCCGGTGCTGCAAAGACAGCGCTGTTAATTGCCATGATCATCACTGCGGTAAGAAGCAGTGCCAGTATCTTTTTCATGTTCTTCCTCCTGTATCATTTCTTCCCCTGAGGGATCTTTATGCTTCCTCTATTCAGTCCCCTTTTCAGGCGAAATGCTTCTTTTTTTCTTCAGGTGACAGCATTCTAACACATTTTTCCCTACTTGCAAAGAAAACCGGGGGAGGCTGCGGCAGGATTGACTTTCGAAAATCTTCGCATTACACTGGACCTGATCATAAGAGACAGGCAGCGGCCTGCAGCAAAGGAGAAGGGTTATGAAACAGGATTTCTATTATCTTTCGAAGGATGGAAAAACACAGATTCACGCAACAGAATGGATCCCTGAGGGGACCCCGAAAGCAATCCTTCAGATCTGCCACGGAATGGTGGAATATATCGGAAGATATGCGGATTTTGCTCAGTATCTGTCGGAAAACGGTTTTTATGTGACCGGCAATGACCACCTGGGGCATGGAGAATCCGTCGTATCTGATGATATGCACGGCTTTTTCGGAAAAGACAAAGGCAATGAATATGTGATCGGAGATATCCATGAGCTTCGCTGCAGGACAGCGGACAAGTTCCCTGATATTCCTTATTTCATGCTCGGACACAGCATGGGATCCTTCCTGCTCCGGCAGTATATCGAAATGTATGGGGAGGGGCTGAACGGGGCCATCATCATGGGTACCGGAAGCCAGCCAGGCGCTGTTCTGAAAGCCGGCAAAATGCTCTGCAGGACGATGGCGGCCTTCAAAGGGCAGATGTACCGCAGCAGCATGGTCAACAACACAGCCTTCGGAAGCTACAACAAGAAGTTTGAGCCTGCCCGTACGACCCACGACTGGCTCACCAGAGACGAAAAAATCGTAGACAAGTATCTGGCAGACCCATGGTGCACCTTTATGTTTACAGTCAATGCCTATTATCATATGTTCCGCGGGATCGAATATCTTCAGGATCCGGCGCATCTTGCAAAGGTTCCCAAAGACCTCCCGTTATTGGTGGTTTCCGGTGCGGAAGATCCGGTCGGGGATTTCGGCAAAGGGGTAACGCAGGCATATGAATCCTATAAAAATGCCGGCATCCGGGACCTTCAGATGAAGCTGTACCCTTCAGACCGGCATGAGATCTTAAATGAACTTGACAGACAGCAGGTCTATGAAGACCTGAAAATCTGGATGGAAGCGAGATTATAGCGGCTTCTTCCGGCCGCCCTGGGCCCATCCGATCGTACAGTCCACGGCCCGTTTCCATCCTTCGAGCTGCTCAGTCCTTTTGTCCTGTTTAATCTTAGGTTCAAATACTCTGGCGCATTTCCAGTTTTCCGCGATCTGGGAAATGTCTTTCCAGAAGCCTGTAGCAAGCCCCGCCAGATAAGCTGCGCCAAGGGCTGTGGTTTCGATGCACTCCGGCCGCTTGATCTCCACATCGGAAATATCGGACTGAAACTGCATCAGGAAATTATTGGCACAGGCTCCTCCATCCACCTTCAGAGTCCCGATCTCCAGCCCGGAAGCGCTTCTCATGAACTGCAGCAGGTCGTTGGTCTGATAAGCCAGGGATTCCACGGTTGCCCGGACGATATGGGCCTTGCCTGCGCCGCGGGTGATCCCCACGATCGTTCCTCTGGCATAGGGCTCCCAGTAAGGCGCTCCCATTCCGGAAAATGCCGGAACAACATATACGCCATTGGTGTCTTCGATGGATTCACAGATGTATTCCGTATCGGATGCCTTATCGATCAGCCTGAGCTCATCCCTCAGCCACTGTATAGCCGCACCGGCGATAAAGACCGATCCTTCCAGAACGTACTGGACAGATCCGTCTGCCGTTGCCGCGATCGTTGCCAGAAGACCGGTATCCGAGATCACCGGCTCACTGCCGGTATTAAGCAGCATAAAGCCGCCGGTCCCATAGGTGTTCTTGACATCACCCGGCGCGAAACCGAACAAGGCAGCCTGCTGATCTCCCGCGTCTCCCGCCACCGGGATCGGATCGCCGAATTTCGTTGTTTCCCCATAAATACAGCTGGAAGGCTTCACTTCCGGCAGCATGGACTTCGGGATCCTGAAATAATCAAGGATCTCTTCATCCCAGCAAAGGCGCCGGATATCAAACAACATAGTCCTGGAGGCATTGGTGTAATCCGTCACATGGACTTTTCCGTCTGTCAGATTCCAGATCAGCCAGGTATCCACCGTTCCGAACCGAAGCTGCCCTTCTTCTGCTTTTTCCCTGGCCCCTGGAACATTGTCCAGGATCCACTCGATCTTGCTGGCGGAAAAATACGCATCCGGAATAAGTCCTGTCCTGCTGCGGATCAGATCTTCCAGCCCGTCTTTTTGCAGCTGCTCGATCCTGTCTGCTGTCCTGCGGCACTGCCAGCAGATCCCATTATAAATTGGATGCCCCGTCTGTGCATCCCAGACAATGGTCGTTTCCCGCTGATTCGTAATGCCGATGGCAGCGATATCTGCGCTTGTTAATCCTGCCCTCTGCATGGCTTCCACCGTAACGCCCATCGTGGAATACCAGATTTCCATCGGGTCGTGTTCGACCCAGCCGGGATGGGGATAGATCTGCTCCAGTTCCTTCTGGGCCTGTCCGCAGATCTCACCGTGTTCATTAAACAGGATACACCGGGAACTGGTCGTCCCCTGATCCATGGCTATGACATACTTTTTCATACTACACCTCCGTCCGGGATCATTCAGAAACATTGTACTTGAAACCGTATGTAAAGTAAAGAAAGGCGGCATAAGCCGCCTCTGCCATATAGTCTGCAGCCAGGTTAATGACCCGCCCGCATTTTCATTTTCATGCAGATTTACAGAATTAGTTTTTTCGCATGATAAATCCGGCGCGTTTTTCATGCGTTTTTTCGAAAACTGTTTTTTCACATGATAAATCTGTCCCGTTTTTCATGCGTTTTTTTAAAAACTGTTTTTTTACATGAAAATATGGCCGGATTTTTCATGCAGATTTTCATTTTTTAAAAAAACACATGATTCATGCACAGAATTTATAGTGCGTTTTTTCAAAAAACTCTTATTCACATGATAATCGCAGTTATCAACCAATGACGATTCAACGTATGTACGCAGGTCCTTTAAAGCGTCTGCCGCACCAGTTCTTCCGGTACGCTATAGTTTCCTTCCCGAACCTCCGAATAATATATGGCGCAGTTTCCGATATTCTTCGGCCAATATGAGCCGTCCGATCCAGGTGTCAGATATTCCAGGGCTCCTTTCATCGCGATCGCATGAGTCGACAGGAGGATATTCTTCTCCTTTGCTTCTTCGCAGATCTCCTGCAGGAACTCCCCCAGTCTGTTCACAACACTGGAAAGCTGCTCCATGCCTTCCGGTGCCGGGTTATGCGCAAAATCACTGAAGAATTCCAGGATCTCCGGCGGAGGCGTTTTGAGGTCCATTCCTTCATATGGGCCGTAATCCATCTCGATCAGCCGGTCGTCCAGGACAACCGGAACTCCCTCTGCGCACAGCTGCGCTGTCTTCACGGCGCGCTGCAAAGGGCTGGAGTATACTTTGTCAAATATGATCCCCTGCTCCGCAAACCAGTATCCGGCTTCCCGGGCCTGCCTGCATCCCTCTTCGTTCAGGGGAAGGTCACTCCTTCCCTGCAGGGCAAAGGCCTTGTTCAGCTGTGTCTGTCCATGACGAATGATGTATAGCATGAAGGTCTCCTTTTCGATTCAATACCGTAAAAAACCGGTATATGTCTTTTCGATCTGCCGCAGGGCTTCATTTTCCGACATGCAGAAACGTTGTGCATAGCACTTAGTTCCGGCATGCAGTGTACGGGTGATCAGCTCGAACTCAGCGGCTCCTTTTTCTTCAGCCGGCACCGGGATGCCGGCTTCTTCATAAGCCCACCTGATCGCTCCGATCCCATCGGTTTCTGTCAGCAGATGATCCGGCGGGACATGAGACAGAAGCAGACTGTCCGCCTGAAGGGACGTATCCGGGCCAAGGGTAAAGAAACAGCCAAGTTCCAGGAAGGACGACAGGCTTTTTTCGTCTCCTGAATACCAGTGTACCAGCACCGGCCGGGGAAAGTCCCTGATGATCTCCGCAATCTGTGCTTCACAGTTCTTGGTATGCAGTACCACCGGTTTTGCCAGGTCTGCCGCGATCTGCAGCTGAGCTTCGAAAACCTTTTTCTGCCGTTCCAGGGGAACATCGCACCACAGAGTATCCATGCCGATCTCTCCGATCACGAGACACTCCCGGTATAGATCCTGATATTGCCCTGGTTCATACTGATCCGAATACCAGGGATGGATACCGAATGAAATTTCTTCACGCGGCAGCATAGACCGCAGATACTCCCATTCTTTTGGTGTTCCTGCACTGAAAACAGTCCGGATCCCGGCTGCTCTCCGATACCGGATCTCTGCTTCCGCCAGTCTGCAGTCTTGGAAACTGCAGATATGCGCATGGATATCGAAAAAGGAGTCTGCGCCCCTTTGTTCTTGCTCCTCCCGCACCTGTCATCCTCCTGCGCTGATAAGCCCGTGGATCTGGCTTCTGAGGCTGCTTTGCCGAAACAGCCATTCCCGGTCTCTGCTTGTTTCCATAACCGCAACTTCGTCCCGGATCCCCTCACCGGTCCTGCCGAATACCAGGATGCGGTCCGAAAGATAGATGGCCTCATCCGTATCATGGGTGACCAACAAAATGGTCTTATGAAGGCTCCTGCACAGGTCCTTCAGCCAGTCCTGCATTTCCCCCCTGGTGATCACATCCAGCGCTCCGAAAGGCTCATCCAGCAGATAGATATCCGCTTCGCATAAGGCAGTTCTCAGAAATGCCGCCCGCTGACGCATTCCGCCTGACAGCTCATTGGGATATTTTCCCTCGCATCCCTGCAGGCCGAACTGTTCCATCAGCTGCCGGGCGCGAGGCAGGGTCTCTTTCTTTTTATGATGGATCTCGCTGTACAGACAAATATTGTCCAGGATCGTTCGCCAGGAAAGCAGCAGGTCATTCTGGGGCATATAGGCAAAATGAGAAGAAATACCGGTGACCCTGTTTCCATCGATCCGGATCGTTCCTTCGTAATCATCCCGGATACCCGCAAGAATATTCAGCAAAGTAGATTTGCCGCAGCCAGAAGGCCCCAGCAGACTGATAAACTCCCCTTCCCTGACGGAAAATGAAATATCCCTAAGGACACAGGGAAGATCAGGCCCGTATGCATAATTGATATGTTCCACCTGCAGTTTCATGATCTCATCGTCTATTCCGCTTCCGGCAGGAAGGCATTGGTATAGCACGCATCTGCCGGGATCGCTTCTTCCAGGATACCGTATTCCACCATGAATTCTGTGTAATTATCCCAGACTTCATCCTTCATGACGCCCCAGGACGGAGCATCCGCGATGTATTTGTCCGCCAGGATCTCCTGGGAAATCCGGAGCATTTCCGCATCATAATCCGGCGCGTACTGATGCAGGATCTCTGCCGCGCTGTCCGGATCGGCAATGCAGTCTTCATATCCTTTCTGCGTCGCTCTCAGGAAAGCGCGCACCATTTCAGGGTCTTCCTCAAGCGTTTTTGTATTTGCCACGATCACAGGCGTATAGTAATCCAGCCTCTCATCCAGTTCATTGCAGGGAACATAGTGAAGCTCTACGCCCGCCATCTCTGCAGCAACCTTATCCCAGGCTTCAAAAAACCACATGATATCGCAGGCTCTTCCCAGGGATTCAAAGCCCAGCCCGTCTGCGATGACAAGGTTCAGTTTATCCGGATCAGCGCCGGCCTGCTCCATAACGGAACGGATCACGGCGTTTTCTCCCGGTCCGCCCCATCCTGCGTAGGTTTTCCCTTCCCAGTCCGCAGGCGTCTCGATCCCGCTGTCGGCCAGGGTCACAAACCCGGAAGTATTGTGCTGGATCAGCGTAGCAACGGTCATTAAGGGAAGCGGATCATCTGCCGCCAATGCAAGGGTCACATCTTCCTGATAGGCGATCCCGAAGGTTCCCACGCCATTGGCGATCAGGGAATTGGTAGCGCCTTCTGTCGGCTCAATGATCTCCACATCCAGTCCTTCTTCTGCGTAGTATCCTTTGTTCAGAGCAACATACATTCCGCTGTGATTGGTGTTGGGGATATAGTCCAGGATAACGGTGACTTTTTTCATTCCACTGTCTTCTGCAGCCATGACAGCTGCTGCTCCGGCGCAGAACGATACGATCAGCGCACAGGCCAGTACGATTACAAGTGCTTTTTTCATTTGGTACTCCTTTCTGTATAACGAAACGGATCCATTTCCCTTCAATTCAGGGGACGGCGGATCCTGCCGTGTTTTTTTCTGGTTTTGGATGTCAGTCCGGCCGCCTGCGGCAGGGCAATCCTTCCGCACAGTCTGACCAGGCCGTTCATCAGCAGGCTCAGGATAATGATCACTACCACACTGGCAAATACCTTATCCAGCAAATAATTGTTCTTGGCCCTGATCAGGTAGTATCCAAGGCCGCTTCCTGATGCGATCCATTCTCCCACAACAGCACCGGAGATACTGTAAGTTGCCGCCACTTTCAGCCCCGAAAGCAGCGAGATGAACGCTGCCGGCAGCTTCACGATCCGATACAGCTGCAGCCGGCTGCCTCCATAGGTCCGGATCAGGTTGATATAGCTTTCATCCATCTGGGACAGTCCGTCACTGAAGCTGACCACCACAGGAAAAAAGCACATCAGCACTACAGTCAGGATCTTCGGTCCCCAGCCAAATCCCATATAAATGATCAGGATCGGTGCCAGCACGATCACCGGGATGGTCTGAGTGACCACAAGGATCGGGTAAATGCTTCGTTTGAAAGCAGGAAACATATCCATCAGGATCCCGACGACCACCGCTACGACAAATGAGATCGCCATTCCGATCAATGCTTCCAGCACCGTCACCCCTGAATGATACAGAAGCGTCGGAAGATCCGCGATCATGGCGGAAAAGATCTTAGTGGGCGACGGCAGCAGATATACCGGAAGATCTGCGATCCGCACCACCAGTTCCCATATGACCAGCAGTGAAACGATCACGATCGCCGGTGATAACCTGGACAGCACTTTTTTCATAGCAATAAAATAACCGTTATGCACATCCGGCGCATAACGGTTTTCCAACCTTTCATCAGACTTCCTACGCCGGCATTATCCGGATCAGGTTCAGGGTTCCATGGCTCAAGTCATGGTCTCAGCCGACGGATCGTCAGCACCCCTGCCTCACATTATTGAATTCAGAATTTATTTTATTCCGAGCATGAACTGCTGTCAAGCACATTGGTCTGTGCTTTTTGCAAGTTCTGTTTCCTGATTCAGGCTTTTTTCTTTCCTTCCAGGAACGGACGGGCGACGTGCACATTGAAGAATTCGATCAGCGGTCCCATAAAGAACGCTGTAATGATCGTTCCGACGCCGACCACGGTAAACACCCGGGAAATGCTGTAGCCGCCGATCAGACACAGTCCGGCGCCGATCAGGACGCAGATCAGATCCGTGATGATCCGGCAATAGCGGAATTTCACCTTGCTCTGCCGCTCCGATATCACAAGCGCCACCGCATCATATGTGGAAACGCCCAGGTTCGCCGTAAAGTAAAAGGCTGAGGACAGACACATCAGTACCACTCCCACCAGAAGCAGGATATAACGTCCCAGCAGATTCGTCTGTGGGATGATCTTCGTCAGTATGTTCAGGCTGAAGTCCGCCACGTAGCCGATCAGGAACAGGTTGATCACAGTCGCGATCCCGATCTTATGGCGGTCAAAGATCAGGGCAAAGACAAGAAGGATCACATTGGCGATCACATACAGGGTACCGAAATTAATGGGGATCACCACATTCAGACCGCTCATCAGCGACTGAAAAGGATCAACGCCCAGTTCCGCCCGTTTGAAGATCCCGACGCTGAGCCCGCAGACCAGTACGCCGATCACGCTCATGAGGACCCGTTTCCAGTTTATTTCAAAATGCATAAAAGATACCTCCCGGAAAAACATGAGGATTTTAATATATCTTCAGGTCCTGCACAAGTGGAATCTGTTAAATCCGGTTGCATTTTTGATCTGTTTCATTACAATAGAGAGGTCCGTCCGGTCAGTTTTTTATACGCCGGCACCACGAACAGATTTACGGAAATACCGGGGAGGTTTTATCATGAATATACTGGTGATCAACGGTTCGCCTGCCGGGAAAGACAGCATTACGCTTCAGACAGTACTTTATATACAGAAGTTTTTTCCCTCTGTCACATTTTCATTTCTGCACGCAGGCCGGAAGATCCGTCAGATGGAGCAGGATTTTACGGAATGTGAAAAGGCGCTGAAGGAAGCGGATCTTCTGCTTTTCTGCTATCCTGTTTATACCTTTCTTGTACCGGCGCAGCTGCACCGTTTCATCGAACTGATCAAGGAGCATGCACTCGATCTTTCCGGAAAATATGCTACCCAGATCTCTACGTCCAAGCATTTTTATGACAGCACTGCCCATCAGTTCATCCGGGATAACTGCGAGGATCTGAGACTCAAGTATCTGCAGGGTCTTTCCGCAGACATGGAGGATCTGCTGCAGGAGAAAGGCCGGGAGGAAGCTCTTTCCTTTTTCCGGTTCGTGCTGTGGAATATGGAGCATCATTTCTCGGAGCCGGCTTTCTATCCGATAAAGAACGGTTGTCTGCCGAGAGCTGTCATGGCTGATGTTCCGGCACAGAGCCAAACAAAAAAGCCGGGAAAGATCGTTGTGGTCACAGATACGGACCGGGAGAAAAAAAGCAGTCTGAATTCCATGATCGCCAGGTTTGAGGCAGTCATGGACCGGGAGGTGTCTGTTGTCAATCTGGCAGAATTCCCCTTTGCTGGGGGCTGCATGGGGTGTTTCCACTGTGCTTCGGACGGAACCTGCATTTACAAAGACGGATTTGACCGCTATCTGCGGGAGAATATCCAAAGTGCCGAGGCCATCGTGTATGCATTTGCCATCAAAGACCACTCCATGGGATACCGCTTCAAGCTGTATGATGACCGGCAGTTCTGCAACGGACACCGTACAGTGACCATGGGAAAACCAGTGGGATATATGGTCAGCGGAGATCTGGACAACGAACCGAATCTCAGAACATTGATAGAAGCCCGTGCTCAGGTAGGCGGCAATTACCTGGCAGGGATCGCAACAGATCAGACTGACCCCGATGGCGGGATCGATCAGATGGCGCAGACATTATCCTACGCCATTGAAAACCAATACCTTCCGCCGAAGAATTTCTACGGCGTGGGAGGGCTCAAGATTTTCCGGGACCTGATCTACCAGATGCAGGGCCTCATGCGGGAAGATCACCGTTTTTATAAAAAGCACGGTTTCTATGATTTCCCGCAGAAGCACAGGGGAAAGATTGCCGCCATGTATCTGGTGGGAGCCATGATGGGCAGTAAGTCCCTGAAGAAAAAGATCGGCGGCCGCATGACGGAAGGCATGCTCATGCCCTACCGCAGTGTTCTGAAGAAGGCGGAAGGCAAAAGGTAAGAATTGTTTTTCAACAGGTTGCAACGATTTAACGGGTATGCACGATTTTTGACCGGAAAATGGTCCTGAAATCGTTCATACCCGTCATTTTATTGCATTTTTCTTATAAAAATCGTTCATACCTGTCGAATCGTTGCATGGCATATTCGGAAATCGTTCATACCTGTCAATTCATTGCATAACTAATTTAAAGTTATGCATACCCTTGCGAACGTTGCAGCAGATATCCGCTGTCCGGTATGATCTACTCCGTGAACAACGCCGTGGAATAATACCGGTCGCCGCTGTCCGGCAGCAGAGCTACGATGACTTTTCCTTTGTTTTCCGGTCTTTTCGCCAGTTCGATGGCTCCGTACAGGGCTGCTCCCGAGGAAATGCCGACCGAAATTCCTTCCTTCTTTGCCAGGAGTTTGGCTGCTGCAAAGGCTTCCTCATTGGGTGCTTTGATGATCTCATCGTAGATTCCGGTGTTCAGTACTTCCGGAACAAAGCCGGCACCGATTCCCTGGATCTTATGAGATCCCGCTCTGCCTTCCGAAAGTACCGGAGAGTCCTGCGGCTCCAGCGCCACGACCCGGACAGAAGGATTCTGCTCCTTCAGATATTCACCGGTTCCGGTGACGGTGCCGCCGGTTCCGACGCCGGCAATAAAGATATCCACCTTTCCGTCCGTATCCTTCCAGATCTCCGGTCCCGTCGTTGCTTTGTGGATCGCAGGGTTCGCCGGGTTGACGAACTGGCCGGGAATAAAGCTGTTCGGGATCTGTTCCGCGAGCTCCTGCGCTTTCGCGATCGCGCCTTTCATGCCTTTCGCGCCTTCCGTCAAGACCAGTTCTGCTCCATAAGCCTTCAGGATATTTCTCCTCTCCACGCTCATGGTCTCCGGCATCGTCAGGATGATCCGATATCCCTTTGCAGCTGCAATCGCCGCCAGGCCGATCCCGGTATTGCCGCTTGTTGGTTCGATGATGACGGACCCTTCCTTCAGAAGTCCTTTTGCTTCCGCATCTTCGATCATCGCTTTCGCAATACGATCTTTAACGCTTCCTGCGGGATTAAAATATTCCAGCTTCACCAGGATGGTTGCCTCCAATCCCAGTTCCTTTTCCAGATTTACTACCTCTACCAACGGAGTATTGCCGATCAGTCCCAGTGTTCCTTTGTAAATGTTTGCCATGGTTTGTCCCTTCTTTCTGTTCTATGATTACTGTTTGCTTGCTGCAAAGCCTTTCTCCAGATCCGCGATGATGTCATCAATATGCTCGGTCCCGATGGAAAGACGGATCGTATTCGGTTTGATCCCCTGATCCAGGAGTTCTTCCTCTGTAAGCTGTGAATGAGTGGTGGAGGCCGGGTGGATCACAAGACTCTTCACATCGGCCACATTGGCCAGCAACGAGAAGATCTGCAGATGATCGATAAACTTCCAGGCTTCTTCCTGCCCTCCCTTGATCTCAAAGGTAAAGATCGATGCGCCTCCGTTCGGGAAATACCGCTCATACACAGCGTGGTCCGGATGATCCGGGAGTGATGGGTGGTTAATATGTTCTACCTGCGGATGATCTTTCAGATAATCGATCACTTTCTTTGTGTTTTCTGCATGCCGTTCCAACCGCAGCGAAAGGGTCTCCACACCCTGCAGAAGCAGGAACGCATTAAAGGGAGAGATACATGCTCCGGTATCTCTGAGCAGGATCGCGCGGATGTACGTCACAAAGGCTGCCGGCCCTACGGCATCATAGAAGGAGACTCCGTGATAGCTCGGATTCGGCGCGGCGATGTTGGGATATTTCCCGCTTGCTTTCCAGTCAAACTTACCGGACTCCACGATAATACCGCCCAGGGTGGTGCCATGTCCGCCGATAAACTTGGTGGCAGAATGTACCACGATATCCGCACCGTGTTCGATCGGTCGGATCAGATACGGAGTGCCGAAAGTATTGTCGATCACCAGAGGAAGCCCGTGCCGATGGGCAATCTCCGCGATGGCGTCAATATCCGGGATATCGCTGTTGGGATTGCCAAGGGTTTCCAGATAGATCGCTCTGGTGTTGTCCCGGATGGCATCTTCCACTTCCTGCAGGTTATGGGCGTCTACAAAAGTCGTTTCGATCCCGTACTGGGGAAGGGTATGGGACAGCAGATTGAAGCTTCCGCCGTAGATCGTCTTCTGTGCTACGATATGCCCTCCGTTTGCCGCCAGCGCCTCGATCGTGTAGGTGATCGCTGCTGCGCCGGATGCCAGTGCCAGCGCGGCACTTCCGCCTTCCAGGGCTGCCAGTCTCTTCTCCAGTACATCCTGGGTGGAATTGGTCAGCCGGCCGTAAATGTTGCCGGCGTCTGCCAGACCGAATCTGTCCGCAGCATGCTGGCTGTTGTGAAACACATAGGATGTGGTCTGGTAAATGGGGACTGCGCGGGCATCTGTTGCCGGATCGGCAGATTCCTGTCCTACATGCAGCTGCAGGGTCTCAAATTTGTATTCGCTCATAATGTTCTCCTTTTCTTTTTTCGAATGTGTAAGGCATCGGTTCCTGCTTTTTTGCTATACTCCTGGCTCCACGCAAAAAGCCCGGAAACTTTGATCGGAAGCTCCCGGGCAAGTTGCAGGAATCATGATGATGGCACATTCGTTATACACAAAGGAGGCGCAGAGTTGGAAGGCCGAACGCCTCAGCCACAGGAAATGCCCGGGAGATAGGCATTCGACAACACATGCAGGTCTCTGATTTGTAAGTCAACTCGCGGAACATCTCTGCGACTCCTTTCTGTAAATGTTGTGCCTACTATATAACTATTCACCTACTATGTCAATAGGTATTTTCATTTTTTAAAAAGAGTCCCCATGGACTCTTTTCAGTTTCCGAAGAGTTCTGCTGTTTTTTCCATCCGCTCCGCGATCTTCACACCGAAGGGGCATCTGCTCTCACAGCTTTGGCATCCGATACAGGATGAGGCTGTAGTACCAAGCGCCAGATAATGCTGCCGGACGCTCTCCGGAACGGTACTTTGCTGCACGGCCAGGTCACAGTATTTATTGACCATGGCGATATCGATCTCAGCAGGGCACGGTTTACAATGTCCGCAGTAAGTACACTGCCCTGTATAAGAATGAAGAGGCGCGGAGGCAATCACGGATGCATAGTCCTTCTCTTCCTCCGATGCAGTTTCATAGGAAACAGCTTCATCTACCTGTTCTTTCGTATCATATCCGCAGAGGATGGAAGAGACCCCCGGCCTTGTCAGCGCGTAGTGGATGCACTGTGCTGCAGTGAAAGCTACGCCGAACGGCGAAGTCTTCGCATCGAACAGTCTTCCGCCAAAGAAGCCTTTCATGACCGTGATGCCAACTTCACGTTCCTCACACAATTGGTACAGAGCCGCGCGTTCTTCATCGATCCCGGAAAGGGATTCGTCGTATTCCCCGAACATCGTATCCAGGTCTTCTGTCGCCGGATGCATATCAAATGCCGGATTGATGGAAAACAGGATCATTTCAATGAACCCTGATTCCACTGCTTTCCTGGCGATCCGCGGGTTGTGGGTGGATAGTCCGATATGACGGATGATCCTCTTGTCATGAAGCTCATGAACGTAGCGGATATAATCGGTGTTCATACACAGATCCCACTCCTCTTCCGAATCCACATAATGGATCATTCCCAGATCGATGTAATCGGTCTGCATCCTCCGCAGGATATCCTCAAATGCCGGGACCACATATTTCATGTCCCTGGATCTGACATACTGGCCGTCCTGCCAGGTGGAGCCGATATGTCCCTGAACGATCCAGTGCTCCCGATTTCCTTTCATGGCCTTCCCGATGATATCCCGGGACTTCGGATCCGGCATCCAGCAATCGATAATGTTAATCCCCTGCTCTCCCGCATACCGCAGCAATTCTACGGATTCTTCCTCTTCATGCCGCTCCAGCCATTCTCCTCCGAAACCGATCTCACTGACGAGAAGTCCTGTTTTTCCCAGTTTTCTGTACTTCATCTTTCCTCCTTTACCGCAGCTTCTATCATGCCGTTCCTGCTTTCAGAACGTTCATCTACGATATTATTTTATTATACTACTTCCGGGGCATTCTTTTCCATAGAAGTATTTGCATCCCTTTTCATCTGCATGCTATAATTTTTTATCATATTCATTGGGGAGGAATGTAAGATGAAACGATTGCTTGCAGGAAAAACACAACTATCACATCCTTCCGGAGAAACAGCCGATGCCGTCATGACATCAAAACTGCTGTTCCGCCTTCTTCCAATCCAGATCCTTCTGGCTGCGATCGGAGCTGTTAATGGTATCGTCTCCAGCCTTTTTGCCAGCAACGCTGTCGGAACACAGGCAATGAGCGCCGTGGGACTGTACAATCCGATCAATCTGTTTATCGTGGCCATCAGCATGATGCTTGTAGGAGGAGCCTCCATTCTCTGCGGCAAATATATGGGTAAAAATGAAACGGATAAGATGCAGAATGTCTTTTCCCTCAGCATCCTGATTGCGCTTGCAGTATCTGCGGTATTTACCCTGATCATTCTACTGATGGGGATCTTTGATCTGAGCGGCTTTCTGACCGGTGAGCCGGCAATTAGAAAGCTTTTGAATCAGTACCTGATCGGCCAATCCATCGGCGTCATTCCCCTGGTGCTGGGGAGTCTGCTGTCTGCCTTTCTCTCCCTGGAAAACAGGACCCGGCGGACCACCGCTGCCAGCCTTGTCTACATCCTGGTCAATGTACTGTTCAATTTCCTGTTTGTGCAGGTCCTTCGGATGGAAGCTCTGGGTCTCTCCCTTGCGTCTTCCCTGGGACTTTGGATCTTCTTCCTGATCCAGGCGCAGTATTTCCTGAGCGGCAAGTCTTCTTTCCGGATCTCATGGAAACATCTGCATTGGAAAGAAACAGGCAGTATTGTCCGGATCGGCATCCCCGGAGCGGCTAACAATGGCTACCAGACCATCCGGGGACTGATCGTCAATATGCTGATCACACAGTTTGTCGGAGCCGCCGGACTGTCGGCTTTTGCTGCTGCCAACACCTTGCTGGGACTTGTCTGGGCCATCCCCACCGGAATGCTCAATGTCTCCCGCATGCTGATCAGCATCAGTGTCGGGGAAGAAGACCGGCAGACTCTTGCAGACACCATGCGAAATGCCGTCCGCCGCTTTATCCCGCTGATGTGCATAGTCTGCGCCATTGTCATCGCTCTTGCAGTTCCCCTGACCAGACTGTATTACCGGGATCCTTCGGAGCCTGTTTACATGATGACCGTCTGGGGTTTCCGGATCCTGCCCCTTTGCATGCCCCTGGCAATCTTCCGAATGGTTCTGAGCTGCTATGGCCAGACCATGGACCGAAACATTATGGTAAATGTGCTGGAGGCCGTTGACGGCTTTGTTTCGGTCTGCGCCTTCACTGCGCTGCTGATCCCGGCACTCGGAATGAACAGCGTGTATATCGCCAATGTTCTCAATGGTGTCGTCTCTGTTCTGTATCTTCTGGGATACTCGATCATCCGCAACAGGAAATTCCCGAAAAACATGGAAGAGCTTATGGTGATCCCGCCGGACTTCGGCGTTTCGGCATCGGAACGGATGGACCTGACGGTCCGGAGCATGGAAGAAGTGATCAATATTTCCAGGGAGGTGCAGGAATTCTGTCTGGAAAAAGGAATCGAAAAGAGGCGTTCCTATTTTGCCGGCCTTTTTATCGAGGAAATGGCAGGAAATGTAGTCTCCCACGGATTTATCAAAGACAGGCGGTCACACTCGGCTGATCTCAGAGTGGTGCATAAAGACGGCATGATCATCCTCCGGATCAAGGATGACTGCATCCCCTTTGACCCGGCAGAACGCCGGAAGATCTTCAACCCGGATGACATTGCGAAAAACATCGGTATCCGGATGGTCTACAGCATCACCGATGACATCAGCTATCAGAATATCCTGGGATTGAATGTCCTGACGATCCGGATCTGACCGTTCTTATAATTTCGGTTGACATACCGCCTTTCTGTCAATAAGATAGGCGGTATGGACCAACAAACACCCGCAACAGCTGATACCAATAAAAAAGGCACCTGGCGCCATCTGATGCGGTTCCTGAAAGGGAGCCTGCATCTGTTTGTGCTGGGGATCTTTGCTTCTGCCGTCGTTTCCCTGGCAGATATGCTGACCCCGCAGATCCTTCGTATGGCGATCGACAATGCTATTGGAGGACTGGAGCCGGATTATCCTGCCTGGGTCATGCGGATCGTAGACGCATTCGGCGGGTTTTCCCGTCTGGGGCAGCAGCTTTGGATCATGGCCCTGGCACTGATCGTGATCGCGCTTTTCCGGGCTGCTTCGCAGTTTCTCATGGTAGTTTTCAATAACAAGGGATCCGAACGGCTCGTCAAGACCATGCGGGACCGGGTATTCCGTCATATCGAACAGCTGCCCTTCTCCTGGCATATGAAAAATCACACCGGTGATATCATTCAGCGGTGTACTTCTGATATTGACAAGATCCGCAATTTCGTAGCGGAACAGCTGTCCAACATTATCCGGATCGTGGTACTGCTGGTCTTCTCCATCTATTTTATGATGACCATGCATGTGGGCCTGACCCTGATCGCGATCTCGGTGATCCCGCTGATCCTCGGTTATGTGGTGATCTTCGGAAAGAAGCTTCACAAAGGGTTTGAAGAATGCGAAGAGGCGGAAGGAGAAGTTTCCGCCATGGTGCAGGAAAACCTGTCCGGCGTACGGGTGGTCCGTGCTTTTGCCAGAGAACGGTACGAAAGAGACCGCTTTGAAAAACGTAATAATGAATACTGCAATCTCTGGGTACGCATGGGCGTGGTGCTGGCACGGTTCTTTACGGTACAGGACATCCTGACCATGACCCAGGCCATGCTGATCATCGTCGTCGGTTCCATACTCTGTGTGCACGGTAAAATGACTGCAGGCGATCTGGTGGCGTTTATCGCCTACAATGCACTTCTGGCCTGGCCGATCCGCAGACTCGGCCGCATGCTGGTGGAAATGAGCAAAGCCGATGTATCCATCGGAAGAATTGCCTATATCATGGACTCCCCGGTGGAAGAGGAAGCTCCTGATGCTATGGAGATCCCGATGGATCAGGAAATCTGCTTTGAGCATGTGCATTTCGGTTATGAAAACTGTCCGGAGATCCTGCATGATATCAGTTTTACCGTAAAACCGGGAACGACACTTGGGATCCTGGGCGGCACCGGTTCCGGCAAATCCACCCTGATGCTTCTGTTGGATAAAATGTACGACCTGCCGGAGGAATGGGGTACGATCCGGATCGGCGGAGTGGATATCCGAAAGATAAAAACAGACTATCTGCGGCGCAATATTTCCATGGTCCTGCAGGAGCCTTTCCTGTTCTCCCGCTCCATCGGGGAGAACATCGGGATCACCCGCCCGGGCATTACCCTGGAAGAGATCCGGGAAGCCGCCAGGGACGCCTGCCTGGATGAAAATGTCTCCGGATTTGCCAAAGGCTATGATACCTTCGTCGGGGAGCGGGGCGTTACCCTGTCCGGCGGACAGAAGCAGCGGACCGCCATCGCAAGAGCTTTGATCAGCGCAGCCCCCATCCTGATCTTTGATGATTCTTTATCTGCCGTAGATACAGAAACGGATGCGAAGATCCGCTCTTCCCTGGAGGCGCGTTTTGGGTCCGCAACCATAATCATCATTTCCCACCGTCTGACCACGATCTCCAAGGCAGATCAGGTGATCATCCTGGAAAACGGAAGGATCAGCGAATCCGGAACGCCGGAGCAGCTGAAGCATTCCGGAGGACTGTACCAGAAGATCTATGAGATCCAATCCGGCATGGAGGCAGCTCATGAATAAAACGACTGAAACAACTTCATCCCGCCTGTTCCTGTTCGGACTTCCAAAGATGGCACCGCTGTTCCGCCGCTACCGCAGGGACATGTTCGTGATCATCCTTACCATCATCATCTTCACGGCGGCTGATCTCGCAGCGCCGGTTTTCCAGCGTTATGCGCTCAATCATTTTGTAGGCGGAGGAACGCTGGATACCATTGCATGGTTCCTGGCGGCATACATCGGAGTGATCGCGATCTTTGCCGTGTCCGGATATATCAATACCAAGGTCTGTCTGGCTACTGAAGTACGAATGGACCGGGATATGCGCAACAAAGCCTTCTCTCATCTGCAGCAGCTGTCCTTTGACTACTTTAATCAGAACAGCGTGGGCTATATCCACGCCCGGGTCATGAGCGACACTTCCCGGATTGGCGAGACGATCACCTGGAATCTGGCTGACACAGTCTTTTTCCTGATCGAGATCGTAGGATCCATTGCTGTCATGCTGTATTACAACGCCAGGCTGACTTTGCTGGTACTGATCATTGTCCCGGTCATTTCCCTGCTCTACGCCCTGTTTCAGGGAAAACTCTTCCGGCTCCACAAAGAAGTCCGGGAGATCAATTCCCGGATCACCGGCAATTTCAACGAAGGGATCACGGGTGCAAGAACCGTAAAATCCCTGGTGATCGAAGATAAGATCTACGAGGATTTTGAAAAGGAAACCGGCAATATGTTCCGCACTTCCATGCGCTCCGCCAGGCTGAAAGGACTGTTAAATGCCGTCACCACCCTGGCCACTTCCGCCGCCCTGGCCATTGTCCTGTGGAAAGGCGGCGTTATTGCACAGGAAGAGGTGGGAACATTCTCCCTGTTCATGAGCTATGCACGGGGACTGATGGACCCTGTGAATATCCTGGTGGAAAGCCTCTCCCTGTTTATCCAGGGCAAGGTCAACATCGAGCGTTATACCAAGCTGGTGGAAACCACGCCGGGAGTAAAAGACTCGGAAGCAGTCATCGATCATTACGGCGACTGCTTTGATCCGAAAAAAGAAAACTGGGAAGAGATCCGGGGAGATATCGAATTCGACCATGTGGATTTCATGTACCCGGATGGGGAAGAATATGTGCTGAAGGATTTCTGTCTGAAGATCCCCTTCGGGACCAACCTGGCCATCGTGGGCGAAACAGGTGCCGGTAAGTCCACCCTGGCCAACCTGGTCTGCCGATTCTACGAACCAACTGCCGGCCGGGTCCTGATCGACGGCCGGGACGCCAGAGAGCGTTCCCAGCTCTGGCTCCACAGCGCATTAGGCTATGTCCTTCAAACGCCCCAGCTGTTCACCGGTACCATCCGGGAAAACCTGCAGTACGGAAACCCCTCCGCTACGGAAGAAGAGATCATGCAGGCAATTGACCTGGTCTCTGCCCGCAGCGTCCTGGAAAAGCTGGAGAAAGGATTGGACACCAATGTCGGCGAAGGCGGAGACCTTCTCTCCACTGGCGAAAAGCAGCTGTTTTCCTTCGCCAGGGCTATTCTGGCGAACCCCCGTATTCTGATCCTGGATGAAGCAACTGCATCTGTAGATACCATTACAGAACAGAAGATCCAGTCTGCCATTGATAAGGTCATTAAAGGCAGAACCTCCATCGTGATCGCCCACCGGCTTTCCACGGTAAAAGGAGCTGACCTGATCCTGGTGGTAGAGAACGGCAGGATCGTGGAACAGGGGCGGCACGAGGATCTCCTGGCCCGGAAAGGTGCTTATTACCGGCTGTGGATGCGGCAGTTTGAAGAAGAATCTGCTCTGCAGCTGCTCTCCTGATATTCTCAGATCAGATGTTTGGCGAAAATAAGGAGGGGGCACCCTCCTCAAATCTGATGTTTGGCGAAAATAAGGAGGGGGTACCCTCCTCAGATCGGACGTTTAGCGAAAACAAGGAGGGGGTACCCTCCTCAGATCGGACGTTTAGCAAAAACAAGGAGGGGGTACCCTCCTTAGATCGGACGTTTAGC
>R26__coassemble_384_pt1 | contig 27857 bp, 17 predicted proteins | sample R26__metabat2_high_PE_046 | metagenome-assembled genome bin R26
TTAAAAAATATATTTTGTTAATATCCCATTTAAACGGGCGGTTCCTTTTATTTGCTGGGGCCCGCAACAGCCTTATTGTAGATCGCTTCCTGCTTCAGCATCAGCCTTCGATCAGGATGGTCTTCTTCTCCGGTACCTTCGGTGCTTCTCTCTTCGGAACGGTGAGTTTCAGGACACCATCTTCGAATTTCGCCTTGATATCCTCTTCCGTGATATGCTCGCCGACATAGAAGCTTCTCTGCATTGCGCCGGCGTAACGCTCCTGGCGGATCAGTCTGCCTTTCTTGGTTTTCTCATCCTTGTCCAGACCTTTGGCCGCGCCTATGACCAGGTATCCGTTTTCAAGGTTCAGAGTGATCTCCTCTTTTTTGAAGCCCGGAAGATCAATATCTACTTCATAGCAGTCCTCATGCTCATGGACATCGGTTTTCATCACATGGGCAGCATGTCTGCCATACAGTTTCTTATCAATGTTCTCAAAATCTCTGAACTCCGGAAAATGAAAATCCATCAGATCATCAAAAAGGTTCTCATTAAAAATGCTCGGGTACAACATAACTCATTCCTCCTTTACTCATTCCATTTCTTATGAGCATTGGGACGGAGGGTTCGGATCGTCGGAACCTGCAGGTTCCCTTTAATCTTCTCTGTTCCTTTGTTCTATGCGTGTTATAACACTTATTGTTAGCACTGTCAAGTGTTGAGTGCTAATTTTCAAAAAAATAATAATTCCCTCCCCAAACAGTCCGTCCGGAGAGGGAAAATGCAGTCGCTCGTGCGGATACTATCCGTTACAGGACCAGTGACGGCGCAGAATAAACTCTGCCCAACAGCTCCTGGTTCAGGGAATACAGGCCCTTTGGATCATGTCCGAACAGCTTGAACTTCTTGATCAGATCGTCGGCATTTTTCTCTTCTTCGCCCTGCTCCTTCACAAACCAGTCAAAGCACTGCATGGTGCGGAAATCATTGACATCCTGGGCTGCCTTGTAAATGGTATTGATCAGGCTTGTTACATACTGCTCATGCTCCAGGCCGTAATTAAGCGGATCTTCCGGGGAGTTATAGGTCTTGTCCGGTTTGTCTATGGCTTCCAGGGTAACGCTTTCGCCGTTGTTGAGAAGGTATGTCCTCATCAGCATGGCGTGATCGCGTTCTTCCTGCGCCTGGATCTCATACCAGTTCGCAAATCCGTCCAGTCCTTCATCCTGATAATAATCAGCAAAATCAAGATACAGATAAGCGGAATAGAATTCCTTGTTGATCTGAGTATTGATCAGCTCTTTTACTTTGGGGTCTAACATAATGATTCTCCTTTTCTTTTATTTTTCCAGCAGAGCCTTTACCTGGTCCCGCTTTTCATACAATACACAGCCGCCTTCGTGATCATCCAGCAGCAGGCCTTCCGCCCGGATCTTCCGGAACAGATCGGAATTCAAGGCATCCCTTAAGGATGTGGTCCTCACATTGATGTCGGAAAACGGTGAGAAAGGACAGGGCTCAGCGCCTCCATGGGAATTGATATGAAAGAACTCCCGGCCGGCCGCCATACAGCCGCCCATCGCCAGTTCATCGCCCGGGAAGGAAAGCAGCAGCAGATCGGGATACTCCGCCCGCAGCTGTTCCATGGCCGCTTCCATATACTTTCGTTCCGGATCTCCGGGGGCAAGATGCCTTGCATCATCCGTTACCGGAACAAACTCGATGAACAGCACCATCTTACAGCCCATCGCCGTCAGGGATTCAATATAGTCTTTGTGCATGACTTCCCGCATATTTTCTGTGGTGACGGTGATGGATGCGCCGAACAGGATCTGGCGCTCCAGGAGCTTTTGCATACTGCCGATGATCACTTCATACATCCCGGGTCCGCGTCTTTGATCCGTCGCTTCCTTTCCTCCCTCAATACTCAGCACCGGCACCAGGTTCCGGCACCGGTCAAACAGATCCAGGTAGGCTTCATCAATAAAGGTGCCGTTAGTAAAAATAGGAAACAGGATCTCCGGGATCCCGGAAGCTGCCTCAATGATATCCCGGCGAAGCAGCGGCTCTCCTCCTGCCAGAAGGATAAAACTGATCCCCAGGTCCCGCGCCTGTTCAAACAGGTCTTTCCATTCTTCTCCGCTCAGCTGTCCTACCGGCGTTTCGTCTGTTGTGGTCTCAATACACCTGGAATAGCATCCGGCGCAATGCAGGTTGCAGCGGCTGGTCACGCTGGCGATCAGAAAGCCCGGCGTATGATCGCCCCTTTCTTCCGCCTTCATCCGGATCTTCGAAGCCTTCCTGCAGGCCGCGGCGAACTTCACCATAAAAGCGCTTTCCTTCGGATTCCGGAAGACCGCGCGGACAGCGTCGGTGACGATCTTTTCCACACCTTTTGCAATATGCTGCTGCAGATCGATGTTTTCTTTATTCATAAGCAAGTCCTTCCTGTCAGTGATTTAATCCACATTCTGAGGCATTATAGCACGATTTGTCTGTGTATTGCAAAAAGAACAATTATTTGTTTATAATAGAAAAAATGATCCTGCAGCTGTACCCGCATTATTCAAAGGAGGACATAACATGAAATACAGGACTTTAGGAAAAACCGGTATCAAAAGCTCTGCCTTCGGGCTGGGCTGCATGCGCTTCAACGGCGAAGCTTCCGGTGACAGCACCATTGACGAACATAAAGCCATTTCCCTGATCCGTCAGGCCATCGACGGCGGCGTTACTTACATCGATACTGCCTATGTATATCTGGACAGAACTTCAGAGATCGTCCTCGGAAAGGCCCTGCAGGATGGGTACCGCGACAAAGTGACCATCGCGACAAAGATGCCCACAGAGCATGTACATAACCGAGCAGAGATGGAAGCCCTTCTGGAAGAAGAGCTGAAAAAGCTGCAGACCGACCATATCGACTTCTATCTGATGCATGGCATCGGTCTGGAAAAATGGAATTACTTCAAATCCATCGGCGCGCCGGAATTTTTCGAGGAGATGAAGCAGGCCGGAAAGATCCGCTTCAAATGCTTCTCCTTCCACGGCCCCTATGATGAGTTTGAACAGATCATGACCGATTACGACTGGGATATGGTCCAGATCCAGTACAATTACATGGATATCGAAAACCAGGCCGGAACGAAGGGTCTGAAACTTGCCGGCAGCATGAACATTCCGGTAGTGATCATGGAAGGGCTCTTAGGAGGAAAACTTGCCAACGCCCCGGACAATGTGCAGGCACTTTACGATCAGTTCCCGATAAAGCGCACTCCCGCCGAATGGGCATTTCGGTGGCTGTGCAATCACCCGGAAGTCTCCGTCGTTCTGTCCGGATGCAATGAAGCGGAACAGATCGAGGAAAACCTGCGGATCTTCGATACGGTAGAGCCGGGGATCATGAGCGAGGAAGAACTAAAGCTCATGGAGGATGTCCGCGCGGCATATCTGAGCAGGACTAAGATCGGCTGCACCGGCTGCCGCTACTGCATGCCCTGCCCCAACGATGTAAATATTCCCGGCATTTTCTCTGTCTGGAACAATGTGTCCCTGTACAATGCCGATCCGAAAACAGACTGGCTGTTCGGCAATATCAGATCTGCCGGACACGGAGCAGACAACTGCGTCTCCTGCGGCGCCTGCGAGGCCGCCTGCCCGCAGCATCTGAATATCATCGACAGCCTGCAGCAGGCCTGGTCCGAACTGACCTGACAAGGCCGAACCCTGCTAAAATATTTGCTGCCCCTGCATTCTCCTGCAGGGGTTTTTCATATGGCATGGCAGTCCGGTGAAATTCTATCCTTTTTTCTCTGGTTCAGTGTTTATGAGAATAATCGGCTGTCATTTTTAATTGGTTTTGCACTTTTGAGAATAGTCGACTATTCTTAATCTTGCGTATTTTCATATTTGCGAATAATCACCAGGCAAAAACTATTCTCAAAACAACGGACCCTCTTCATTTGAGAATATTTTTTCTCCGACAACTATTCTTATCTGCGCTGTTTCCGTGAAAAAAGAGTAATCCCACGCACCCTCTTTAACAGGATCGCTCCGCAGTTGTTTCCCGCAACAATGATTTATTCCACCGTCACGCTTTTGGCCAGATTTCTCGGCTTATCCACATCGAGTCCTTTGGAAACGCTGATGTAATACCCCAGCAGCTGCAGGGGGACGGCTGCCAGGATCCCTGAGAAGTACGGCTCTGTTTTCGGGATGTAGATCGTGAAATCCACATGATCCTCGATGAAATAATTGCCGTAGCTGGTGACTCCCATCAGATACGCGCCCCGGGCTTTGCACTCTGCCAGGTTGCTGACGGTCTTCCCGATCAGCTGCGGCTGGGTCAGGACACCGATCACCAGAGTATTCTGCTCGATCAGGCTGATGGTCCCGTGCTTGAGTTCCCCTGCGGCATAGGCTTCACTGTGGATGTAGCTGATCTCTTTCATCTTCAGGCTGCCTTCCAGACTGATGGCGTAATCTTCTCCGCGGCCGATGTAGAAGACATCCCGGGCATTGGAATATTTGGAAGCAAACCATTGGATCCTTTCCTTGGCTTCCAGGATATGGGCGATCTTATCAGGGATCGCCCTTAATTCTTCTATGTAATGAAGATACTGTTCTGAGCAGATGCTCCCCCGCACGAAGGCGCATTCCACGGCCAGAACATAAAGGGCTGCCAGCTGGGCGCTGAAAGCCTTGGTCGTAGCCACTGCGATCTCGGGCCCCGCCAGAGTGTAAAGGACGTGCTCCGCTTCCCTGGCAATAGTAGAGCCTACCACGTTCACGACGGCCAGCGTCGTGGCTCCCTGCTGCTTTGCAATTCTCAATGCTTCCAGGCTGTCTGCCGTCTCTCCGGACTGGGAAATGATGATCACCAGCGTCTTGGCAGGAAGCAGGAGCTTCCGGTAGCGGAATTCCGAAGCCAGTTCTGTCCGTACGGGAATCTCCGCCAGATCCTCCAGCACATACTGCATCACCATTCCCACATGCCAGGCAGAGCCGCACCCCACGATACAGATCATTTCCGTTTCTTTCAGTAATTCCTGCGTGATCCCGGCCTCCGAAAGATCAATGGAATCATTTTTCAGCAGACTGTTCAAGGTATTGCGGACAGCGGCAGGCTGTTCATGGATCTCCTTGATCATGAAATGTTCGTAACCGTCTTTTTCTGCTGCCTTGGCGTCCCAGGTGATCTCGGTGCTTTCCAGCTGTATCTCATCGCCGTTCAGGTCAAAGAAATGAACCTCCCCCGGAAGGATCCGTGCCGCCTGGAGATTGCCGATATAATAAACATGTCTCGTGTGCTGCAGAATGGCCGGGACATCGGATGCCAGGTAAGAATCCCCATCCGCTGTCCCGATGATCAGCGGGCTGTCTTTTCTGGCCGCATAGATCTCGCCCGGGTGATCCTTGAACATCAGGGCCAGCGCATAACTTCCCTGTACACGGACCATCATACGGTTGATGGCGTCAATGGGTCCTATTTTGTATTTCTTATAATAGTAATCCACCAGCTTGATCACAATTTCCGTATCGGTTTCGCTGTAAAATGCATAACCGTGGCGCAGGAGCTTTTCCTTCAGCTCCTCGAAATTCTCGATGATCCCGTTGTGAACGCCCACTACATCCGGGTCCTCCGGTTCGAAGGTTGCCGGTTTAAACCGACTGCTGATATGCGGATGCGCATTGATCTCATTGGGCTCTCCGTGAGTGGCCCATCTGGTATGACCGATCCCGCAGGTGCCTGAAAGTGCTGTTCCGTGATCGGTCTTCTCTGCCAGATTCCGCAGTTTTCCTGTAGACTTTACCACCTTCAGCGGCTCGGTGCCGTTCCGCACTGCCAGCCCTGCCGAGTCATATCCTCTGTATTCCAGTTTTTCCAATCCGCCCAGCAGGATCGGTGCTGCCTGCTGCCCTCCTGTATATCCGACGATTCCGCACATATTGATCTCCCTGTCACTTATAAATTCCTGATTCGCTCCACAGCTTCCCTGGTTTTTTCCCGGTTTCCGAACGCCGTCAACCTGAGAAACAGTTCCCCGCTGGGACCGAATCCGGATCCCGGCGTTCCGACCACGTGTGCCTCCTGAAGAAGCTGCTCAAAAAACGCCGTTCCGTTCATCCCCCGAGGTGCCTTCAGCCAGATATAAGGAGCGTTGACTCCTCCGAACACCTCATACCCGGCCTCGGAAAGTCCCTGCCGTATAAGGGAAGCATTGTCCATATAATACCGGATCTGCTTCTTCACCTGTTCCCTCCCCGGGCTGCTGTAAACTGCCTCTCCGGCCCTCTGCACGATATAGGGAGCGCCGTTGTATTTGGTCCCGTGCCTTCTTGCCCACAGATCCGCCGCTTTGACGCCCTGGATCTTCAGCTCCTCCGGGACGACGGTATATCCCAGCCTAAGGCCGGTAAATCCGGCCGTCTTGGAAAAGGACCGCATTTCGATGGCACAGGTTTTTGCGCCTCTGCATTCGTAAATGCTGTGGGGGATCCCTTCTTCCCGGATATACGCCTCGTAAGCTGCATCGAACAGGATCACGCTTCCATTTTGGATGGCATAATCCACCCATTCCTGCAGCCGTTCTTTCGGCATGGCCGCTCCTGTCGGATTATTGGGAAAACAAAGGTAGATAAGATCCGGGATTTTCCCTGGAAGTTCCGGCAGAAAACCGGTTCCTTCCGTACAGGGCATATAGATCACATCGCTCCATTTCCCGGTCTCCGGATCGTACTGCCCTGTCCTTCCCGCCATGGCATTGGAGTCCACATACACCGGATACACCGGATCGCATACGGCGATCCGGTTCCGGATGCTGAAGATCTCCTGGATATTGCCGCAGTCGCATTTCGCTCCGTCCGAAATGAAGATCTCCTCCGGGGAAATGCTGCAGCCTCGCCGCCGGTAATCACATTCCGCTATCGTTTCCCTTAAAAATGCATAACCTCGGTCCGGTGCATACCCACGGAAGGTTTCCTCATTTCCCATTTCCGAAACTGCCTGATGAAGGGCTTCGATAACCGCCGGGACAAGGGGAAGAGTCACATCCCCGATCCCCAGACGGATGATCTTCGCTTCCGGATGCTCTTCCTGAAATGTCCGCACCCGATCTGCCACCACTGAGAACAGATAGTTTCCCGGCAGCTCCAGATAATGCTCATTGACCTTAACCATCGATCGTTTCTCCTTCGTAAACAAATTCTGCCGGACCTTCCATGATGATCCGATGCTCTTTCCCCATTGTGACCGACAGGTCGCCTCCGTCTAAATGGACCGTTACGGGAAGTCCTTTCCGGCAGAATCCTTTCGAAACGGCTGCTGCCACACTGGCACAGGCGCCGGTCCCACAGGCCATGGTGATCTGGCTCCCCCTCTCCCAGACCCGCATCCTGAGCTGCGTTTCGGAAAGGACCTGGACAAATTCCGCATTTACTCCTCCGGGAAAGCTGCTGTGATGCTCTACAAGGGGCCCGATGGTTTCCAACGGAAACTGCTCCGCGTCTTCAACAAAGAACACGATATGGGGATTGCCCACCGAAACCGGTACGCCGTCCGGAAAACCGGTTCCGGAAAACCCGGCAGCCTTAAGGTCTGCTTTTGATACGCCGGGCAGTTCCAACCGAATCTCCTCCTGTGTCCTTGCTTCTCCCATGTCCACCGCCGCCGTGCGCACTTTCCCGCCGCTCACCTGCAGTTTCAGATATTTGATCCCTGACAGGGTCTCTACCGCTAGATTCAGCTTATCCGTATACCCTTTGTCATAAACGTATTTTCCCACGCATCGTATCCCGTTTCCGCACATATTCGCTTCGCTGCCGTTCGCGTTGAAGATCCGCATTTTAAAATCCGCCGTATCGGATGGGGAGATATAGATCATTCCATCCGAGCCGGCACCGAAATGGCGGTCTGATAACCGGACGCAGAGTTCCTCAATGTTTTCCGGCACCTCTCCGAACACGTACAGATAATCATTTCCGAGCCCATGCATTTTCGTAAATCTCATGACATTTCCTTCGTCCCTTTCTTATTCAGATCATTTCCCGGCTTCAGCATCCCGCTTTCCGATGGATGCATGGATGAACCCCAGAAACAGGGGATGCGGCTTGATCGGCCTGCTCTTAAATTCCGGATGGAACTGAACGCCCACATAAAACTCCCGATCCGGAAGTTCCATGGTCTCCACCAGATTGTCGTCCGGAGAGAGGCCGCTCAGGATCATGCCGCATTTTGATAAAATCTCCCGGTAATCGTTATTGAATTCATAGCGGTGTCTGTGCCGTTCCGAGATCACGATCGGCTCTTTTTCCGGATCCTGCATCTTCCGGTACCACTTATCGATCACGGTTCCTTTCTGCAGCACGCAGGGGTATGCTCCCAGCCGGAGCGTACCGCCCTTGTCAATGCTGTCGCTCTGGCCCGGCATGAAATCGATCACCTTGTGCGCGCACAGTTCATTGAATTCTCCGGAGTTGGCATCTTCGATGCCTGCCGCATGGCGGGCGAATTCGATCACTGCGATCTGCATTCCGAGGCAGATCCCGAAATAGGGAACATCGTTTTCTCTGGCGTACTTTGCAGAACGTATCATCCCTTCCGTGCCCCGGTCGCCAAACCCACCGGGAACAATGATCCCGTCCAGGTCCTTTAGGATCTCCTCTTCCGTCTGCTCCGTGATGGTCTCGGCGTCGATCCAGACAATGTCTACGACGGTATCGTAATAATATCCCGCGTGCCGCAGGGCTTCCGCTACCGAAAGATACGCATCGTGAAGCTCCACGTATTTTCCCACCAGACCGATCCGGACACTCTTTGTCTCCGCTTTGATCTTCTGCACCAGCTTCTCCCATGCTGCCATGTCCGGTTCTTCCGCATCAAGTCCCAGCTCCCGGCAGACGATCGCGGAAAAGTTGGATCTTTCCAGCATCAGCGGCGCTTCGTATAAGCTGGGGAGCGTTATGTTCTCGATGACACAGTCCGGCTTTACATTGCAGAACAGAGAGATCTTCTGAAAAATGGAAGGCTCCAGGGGCCGGTCACAGCGAAGAACAACAATATCAGGATTGATCCCGTGGCTTTGCAGTTCCTTGACGGAGTGCTGCGTCGGTTTGGTCTTATGCTCTTCCGATCCGCTCAGGTAAGGAACCAGCGTCACATGGATAAACAGGCTGTTTTCCCGCCCGATCTCCAGGGAGATCTGCCTGACCGCCTCAATAAAAGGCTGAGATTCGATATCGCCGATGGTTCCTCCGATCTCGGTGATGACCACATCTGCCCCGGTCTTTTTGCCCACCGTATAAACAAAATCCTTGATCTCATTGGTGATATGGGGGATCACTTGGACCGTTGACCCCAGATATTCCCCGCGCCTTTCTTTATTCAGCACATTCCAGTACACCTTGCCGGTAGTCAGATTGGAATACTTATTCAGATCCTCATCGATAAACCGCTCGTAATGCCCCAGGTCCAGATCGGTTTCCGCACCGTCTTCCGTTACATACACTTCCCCATGCTGATATGGGCTCATGGTTCCGGGATCCACATTGATATAGGGATCCAGTTTCTGGGCTGCCACTTTCAGTCCCCTTGCTTTCAGAAGCCTTCCCAGAGACGCCGCCGTGATCCCTTTTCCCAGACCGGATACAACGCCGCCGGTCACGAAAATATATTTGGTCATGTCTTACCTCCCGATCGTATTTCCAACAAAAAAGCGTTCATCCCATCCCGGTATTCAAACCGGTTGAAATGAACGCCATTGCTCATGCCTTTTTCAATTACGAGTCAGAAGATACACCCACAGCCCGGAAATGTCAACCTGTTTTGGACCTTTGGAAAGTAACTTCCCGGCTTCTGCATCCTTTGATTCAGCAGTTTTGGATGCTGCTATCTCAAAAACACCGCATTTATATGTTTTAGGATCCAAAATATCCGAAAAACTCGAATATTTTGGATCCTAAAGTTCAGATTTCACTGTGTTTTTTTATTGGAGCCTCCAATTAGTATTCTTCTTCCTCATCCTGTTTCTTTTTCCGGCTGAAGAATATGATCGCCAGCTCGATCAGGAACAGGACAGCCATGAGGATAGTCCATTTATCAGTCATGGCCATGGACTTTGTCATATCCTCTGTCAGGAGGTAGATGATGATAGCGGCTACGGCCGGGATCGGGCTTAAGTATACCAGCCACTTCCTAATCCCTTTCGACTTCTTTTCAGCGTCATCCTCATGATTCTTTTCTTTCCGTCCCAGGATACAGATGACTGCGATCAGTATCATTCCGAAAACGGTGCACAGTGCGAGCAGGAAGTTCAGCAAAGCCCAGTAGCCTGCGCTCGGTGCCGCCAGAGGCACTTTATAATCATCGATCTCGACCAGATCTGCATCGCCGTTATCGTTGATCTCGATCACTCCCAGCCGGTAGGTTTCAGGCTCGTCGGCGATGACTTCAGGCTCAACACGTCCCGTTGCAGCGGGTACTTCCTGAACGGTCGTGGGCTCTTCCTGAGCTGTCGTAATGATCTCTGTCTGCCCTGCTGCCGGTTCTTCCGAAGCCGTCGTGATGATCTCTGTCTGTCCTGCTGCCGGTTCTTCCGAAGCTGTCGTGATCACTTCCGCTGTCGTTTCTGTCTGCTCTGCTGCAGGCGCTTCCGGAGCAGTGGTGACTGCCTCTGCTGTGGTTTCTTCCGGAGCAGTTGTAACTTCCTCTGCAGTCGTCTCTCCCTGCTCTGCTGTCGTTTCTTCTTCATTACCAGCCGGAGCTGCCGGAGCCGGGCTTCTGTAAACAACCGTGATCTCCAGATCCTGTGCGGGCATTCCGCCTGCCGGTGAAACGATCGCGTCAAACGCAGGAGTCAGTCCCTCGATCTGAGGCACTTCAAACGGTCCGAAAGCTTCGCCCTGCTCAAACCGGAGGATCACAGGCTCCCTTACCTCGGCGCTGTTCTCATCCACAAACCGGATGGTCAGCAGGTAGGTGTCGCGGATCGTCAGGGATCCGTTCACCACTTCTACTGCGAACTGGTCTGTCACGTCATTTCCTGCTGCGTCAAGCACTTTTGCTGCGCCGGAGATAGACGTGCTGTAGATCCCTGCCTGCGTACCGGAAGCATAGGCGCTGATCCCTTCGACATGGTACGTGTTGCCGTCGATCTCAAACTCTGTCTGCGCAAATCCGCTCACCTCATGCTCCTGGCCGTCGTACGGAACAGAATCGCTGTTAACAGTTAAAACGATATTATACAAAGCATCCCTGTTCAGGACATTCAGCACGCCGTACTCTGTACTGATAAGATAGTTTTCTTCTTTTGTCTGATCCTGAAGGGTCCACGTAAATGTGTTCTCTGTCGTTCCTACCAGGATCCTCTGGGCGGTGCTCATGAAGGAAGCGCCTTCTCCGTCAGCAAATCCGTCGCCGCCCACAGTGATCTCATCACTGCGAAGAGCCGTTCCGTCAAATTCTTTGGAAGCATTTGCCGAAGTAAATACCACACTTCTCGGTCTGATCCTCAGGGTACCGCTCCGTGTCTCCACCGCGAACTGATCTGTTACATCATGGCCTTCCGGATCGACGATCTGGGCAATGCCCGTCACGTTCACCTGGTACTCCCCGGCGTCAACCGCGGAAGCGGAAGCCGTCAGGCCCTGGATAATAAAGGTCACCCCGTCAATGGTAACATTGTTGCTTCCCAGTCCGCTGACCGAATGCTCGGTTCCGTCATACAGATACTCGGCGCTTCTGGCAGATACCGTAACCAGGTATTTGGCATCCCGGTTCGTAACCGTCAGTGTCCCGAATACCAGGGAAATATCATAATTATCCGCGTCTGTTCCCTGTGCAAGCTCGTAATCAAACGTGTTCTCGCTGACACCCACGATACTTCTGCTGCCCGAGAACAGGTAGGAAGCGCCTTCCCCTTCGACGAACCCGTCGCCGGTAACTTCCACCGACTCTTCTGTCAGCAGCCGTCCGGTATAAGTAGCGGCAGCGGATCCCGAAGTCATCGTCACTTTACGCTTTCCGATCGAGAGTTCTCCGCTCAGTGTATGGATCATGAACTGGTCAGAAACATCATTTCCCTCTGCATCATACACATAGGGGGTTCCTTCCACGTTGGTCCTGTAAGTACCCGCATCCACCTCGGAAACGCCGCTTTCAAGTCCTGCCAGGGTAAAGGAAACGCCGTCGATGGTAAAGGTGATATTTCCGGTTTCTTCGTCTATCTGCTGGTCACTTATATCCCCGAGCAGGCGGATCCCGCTGACCGTATGGCTCTGGCCATCATATAATACCGTATCGGAAAGACCGGATGCCGTGATCTCGAACCGGGCGTCTTCAGGCTTACTGAGGACCGTAAGGGTTCCATAGGCGGTTGTGATCTCATAGTCGCCGGCCACTACGCCTTCTTTCAGCGCATAGCTGAATGTATTATCGGAGGCACCCGGCAGTGTCCTGCTGCCGGTTACCGTAAAGTCTGCGCCTTCCCCTTCTACGAACCCGTCTCCGGCAATCGTTACCGTATCGTTCCTCAGAGAATGTCCGTCATAGACCTGCTCTGCATCATCTGAAATAAACCGGACAGTTCTTGGCTCGATCGTAAGGGTCCCTGATACTGCCTTTACGGTGAACTGGTCTGTCACGTCGTTTCCGCTCTTATCCCTGACTACAGGCGTTCCTGTTACCGGTACGGTATAGGTGCCCGCATGCGTACCGGATGCGGAAGCGCTCAGGCCTTCCACGGTATAGTAATTCTTCCCGATACCGAACCGGGTGCTCTCAAGCCCTTCGACGCTGTGGCTGTTGCCATCATACTGATAAGTACCGCTATTCGCCGTCACTTCGATCTCGTATCTGGTCTGACGGTTAGTCACGGTCAGGGTGCCGGGCTCGGTGGTAATGATATAATTGTCAGCCTTGGTCCCTTCCTTCAGGGTATAGGTGAAGGCATTCCCGGAAAAGCCTGCGGTCAGCTGCTGTCCCGTGACAGTAAAGCTTGCGCCTTCTCCTTCAGCGAAGCCGTCGCCTGTGACTTCCACCGTGTCATTGGTCAGAGCACTGCCGTCATATTCCCGGGAAGCTGAACCCGAGGTGAGCGTCACCTTTCTGGGGGCGATCTCCAGGCTTCCGTCTGTCTGGTTTACGATGAATTGTGAGGTCACGTCATTTCCGGCGCTGTCGCGGACAACTGCTGTTCCCTCGATCGCGGCAGGATAGGTGCCCGCGTCTGTTCCGCTGGCGCCTGCCGTCAGTCCTTCAACTTTGTAGGTATTTCCTTCGACCGTAAACTCTGAAGCCGCGAACCCTTCTACGCTTAGTTCCGTCCCGTCATAAAGGGCCTTGCTGCTCAGTGCCTGAACATTGATCTCGTAACGGACGTTCCGGCTTGTAACCTGCAGGGTACCTTCTTTCGTGGTAATGTCATAGTTTTCTGCTTTGGTCCCTTCGTTCAGCGTATAGGTGAAGGTATTGTAGCTTTCTCCGACTAAGGTCCTGCTGCCTGTCACCTCAAAGCTTGCGCCTTCTCCTTCGACGAAGCCGTCGCCGGTGACGGTCACCGTGCCATCTGTCAGCGGATCGCCGTCATATTCCTTTTCAGCGGAAGCAGATGTGAGCTCCACTTTTCTCGGCTCGATCACCAGGCTTCCGTTTTCTACAGCAAAGGTTACATTTGAGAAATTAGCGTTTGTATTGGCAAAGTCTTGCGCCTGTAAAGTCATCTCATAAGTTCCGGCATTGACACCGCTTACGATGTCCGTTCCGGAGAACGCAAGATCGGACGCCGCATACAGGCTGTTATCGGCTGTCACATCGTATCCGGAAACACTCTGTCCCTGTCCGTTGTAGACCACAGAATCCGAATGTCCCGTTATCGTAACAGTAACGGTCTCAGCATACGGAAGGATGGTCAGTCCCCCGTCTTCGATCACAAATACGACATTTTCAAAATACTCATTTGTATTGGAGAAATCTTCCGGACTCAGCTGCATCTCGTAATAGCCTGCATCTGCTGCGCTGACTGAAGCCTTTCCTGTAAAGGTAAAGTCATCGGCCGTATACCGCTCGTCATCGATGCTGCTTACCGTATAGCCCTCAAGCGTCTGCTCCGTTCCGTTATAGGCTCTGCTGTCGCTGTTTTCAGAGATCGTCACCGTGATCTGTTTTGATACCTTTTTGATCTCGAAATCAGCAGGCTCGTAAGATACGGTATAGTTGCCCTGGCTCTCCTCACCAGCTGCCGTGATCACAGCACTGTACTGTCCAGGGATCTCATCTTCATTCGTTCTCTGTACAGTGTATTCGATCTTGCCCTCATCCCCTGCAGCAAGTCCTGTGACCTCTGCTTCAAATACCGGATCTTCCTGACCGTATTCTTTGGATGCTGCCTTGGCAGTCACAACTGCCTGGGCCGGTTTGATCGTTAATGTGCCTGAAACCTGATCGACCGCAAACTGTGCTGTCACATCATTGTCTGCCGCGTCTGTTACTTTCACCGTACCGGTGATCCAGGCCGGATATGTGCCGGCATCAGTACCTTTTGCAGATGCGCTTAGGCCGCTGACGGTATAGGTGCTGCCATTGACTTCAAAGGAGTTCTCCTCAAGTCCGCTGATGCTTTGTTCTGTGCCGTCATATGTAACCTCGCCGCTGTTTGCGGTAACGGTGATCTCATACGGTACTTTACGGTCTGTCACCGTCAGGGTTCCGGACACCGTCGTAATATCATAATTGGCTGCTTTGGTTCCCTCATTCAGCGTATAGGTGAAGATATTGTCGCTGCTTCCGACGATGGTCCGGGAACCGGTCACCTTATATTGAGCGCCTTCCCCTTCCGCAAAGCCTTCGCCGCCGACACTCACCTCGCCATTGATCAGTGCACTTCCGTCATATTCCTTTTCATCTGACCCGCTGGTCAGAGTTACATTTCTTTTGGTAATCGTAAGTTTATTCGTTCCGGAAACCACCGGTTCATAGACCACATAGAACGGATTCTCACTATGCAGCGTTCCCGTGAAATGCTTGAGATACTCTCCTGCATCCGTTCCTTTGGCTGCCGTCTCCTGTCCCTCATCCAGTGCAAATGTCACATGCTCCGGCAGCATATCCGTTTCCACTCCGTTGATATAAAACGTTATATCAAAATCTGCGGTTTCCTGAGCCTGACCGTTGTAAGTCACGGTCTTTTCAGAGCCTTTGATCTCGGCAGAAACAGCCTGAGCCTCAACAAACCGGGCGGTATAGACCACATCCTCCGTTACCGGTTCCAGTTCTTTGTCCCAGCCACTGAACGCATAAGATTTTCCATTCTCATCCGCTTTGACCGGAACTTCCCCGTTGTATACAGGCATATAGCCATATTCCACATCGGTATCTTCTTCCAGGACCGTTCCGTCTTCATTCAGCCACTGAACGGTATAGCATACATGGTGAACCAGCTTTCCATCGATGTGCCAGCCGTCTTTCGCGCCGGACTGGTATTTTACCGAGATCCACTGAACGAAATAATTATCCGTCGTCAGCTCTTCCTTTGGAATGACATTTCCCTTTTCATCCTTAAATGTCATGCTGCTGTTACGAAGGGAAGCCAGCACTTCTTCATCACTCGGAAGAGCAGGCAGATACCAGTTCACGTAACCGTTATACGGATCCTGCGCACCATAACCGCCTGCCGCCAGCAGTTCCCGTACTGCGGAATCGGCTGCCGGATAGGAAGAATTTGCATATGTGATGAGTTCAAACTTTTTCCCGTTTCTGGCGGGGGAACTCAGCTGGCCGGAGCGGATCACATTCCCATTTTCATCCAGTGCCTGCATGTAAGTGGACGACCAACTTCCAACCGTTGCATAATTGACGGTGTCTTCTGACAATCTACCACCGTTATTGACCACATTATCGGCAGAGGAAATATTCGTCCAGACCATGAAGTTGACCCATGACAGACCGGTGCCGTCTTTCCATCCGCTATTCCATAAAGTCTTGAAGGTAACGATCCCGTCCTGATCCGCATCAAGGATCAGGTTCCCTTCCTCATCTGTTTCTCTCAGATCGATCACATCGCCGGGCTGGACGGTATCTCCGTTTTCCATCTCCCAGCCGATAAATTCAAACGTATTAAAATAACGCTTTCCGTCATATTCTTTATAATGATCATCTGTCAGGCCGAGAACGGTATAACTGCCTGCTTCATCATGCGGAATATCTGCAGTCTTCTCCCCGGCAGGTTCCGGCATGGTTCCTTCCAGAGAACCGAATCTGTAGGCGTCTCTTGCTACATTATATTGAACGGTAACTGGAAGTTCCGTCTCCGATTCCAGGGTCCATGCAGAGGTAAACGTCACGGTCGATCCGGCAGGCTCTCCTGTCAGCAGACTGCTGACAGAGTCTCCCACCTGATATAAGGTGCCGTCTTTCGCTTTCCATCCTGCGAAGGAATATACATATCCGATCGTTTTATCCTTCGAGATATAGGACTCGATCTCAGGACCTTCCAGAGTATACTCGTAGTTATGTAAGATCACGCTCTTTTCAGCCGGAAGCTCCTCGGCAGTACCGCCGGCTTCTTCATTGGCCGCATAGACATATTGGATCTTTAATCCGGAATCGGGGATCAGGGTAAGCCATTCATTGGGTGCAACATCGCCATTATAAAAGGCGCCGAATCCTTTTTCTCCTTTGACATTGTTGCCGCCCAGATTGACCGCATATCCGTCAGCATTTACCATACGGATCGCGCCGTTCCATGCGGAAATATACACAGTAAGCGGGCTGTCACTGAGCGAGAGCGTTTCGTTACTCAGATTCAGGTATCTGGGAACTCCGTCCACATAGGTATATACATAATGAAGAGATGCTCCGGCAGCTTTTTCAAACGTCCATACCGTATGCAGTGCTGCCGGGTCGTATGCGGCTACAGCCAGACGTTTGCTATCTTTCTTGCTCGTTTCTGCCATCAGGGCACCCTGCGCTCCGTATTGATCCGTAACAACCACGACATAGCTGCCGCTGATGGTCACATCCTCTGCTTCATTGGATAACATCATCTGAGCATCATCGACATTGTATGCTGCGTTTTTGAACTGATTACTGTATCCAACGTATGCCCCTGTCTTTTTTTCCTGTATCAGCCAGTAAGGATTGGAAAAGCTGACGTCAAACACAGCGGCAGCTGACGCGTCAGCAGTCAATACCCACTGGCTACCGTTAAGACGCAGATATCTGCCGTCGGAAGATATCCGGTACCCTCCGGGAGCAGTTGAAAATGTCCACCAGGATGCAGCCGCAGGAATACCGGTACGGCCCACGTTTCCCGATTTCACCGTCATATACCAGCCTGCATGTGAGAACTGATAACTCTGGCCGTCCATCTCCGTCGGGCCGCTTTCCGTTGAAAGGATGGCTGCATAAATGGAAAAATCAGCCGAACTGAACGCCACATCGGTTCCGTCTGAACTGATGTCAACATTTTCCAGGATCTCTGCCGCACCAAAGTCGTCAAGATGGATCAGGTCCTGGTTTACGTCTGAAACAGCTATGTCTGTATTTGCCGCCACTTCGCTGACAGAGGATTCCTGCGGCATACTTAAGGTGACATTGATCTCCTTAAGAGGCTGGATCTCTGCGCCTTCCGGATCAAGAAATACAATATCAACAACCAGAATTTCCAGGATCTCACCATCCAATGCCGCTTCCACGGCACCCATAACGGACTGGGCATCTACCGCTGAGACCTGCATGGAAGTTCCTTCCGGAAACGTCCCTTCCTCTGCGTAAACATGGACCAGAACTCCATTGGAAGCAGTTTCGGTAAATTCCACTTCCGGCATCCGGATCTCTTCTTCCGTTGTTTCTTCTTCGGTCGTCTCTTCTTCTGTGGTCTCTTCCTCTGCCGTTACTTCCTCCATGGTCTCTTCTTCCATAAAGTAAATCTCGGGGGAAGCTTTTTCTGTTTCTTCTGTTATTTCTTCTTCGGAGGTAACATCTGTATCTTCAGATTCCTCTTCCATAAAGTAGATTTCTGGGGAAGGTTCCTCGTAAGCAGGCTCCTCGTAGGAAGGTTCTTCTGTATATTCCTGCTCCTCAATGGTCTCCTGGAAGGAAACTGCAGCCAGTGTCTGAAGGGGCGCAGTAAGATCGGCTGTGGAGAAAGACGCACGATTTCCCTCTGCTCTGATCTCCTGCACAGGTATGGAATCGTTTACCGCATAAAACACCGTATGGCCTTCCTGCCCCTCAAACTCCTGTGCATAGATCGTTATACGGATCTCCTGGTCCGGTGAAACCGCCGCATCACCCTGATAGAAGGAAACGCTCACTGCCCGGGCAGATAAGATCTGTCCATGATCTTCATTGGAAACAAGGTTCCGGATACTCTCTTCTGAAACATCGGTCAGATACATCTGCGTATCTGCCGGAAAAGCTCCTTCCGGTGCATACACATCGACGACCAGGCCATTCTGGCTCTGGCTGAAAGACTGTGCCGGGCTGTCTGCTTCTTCCGGCTGAGCCTCGGTATCTTCTTCCCCCGGCTCTTCCCCAGGCTGTGACTCGTCAGCCTGCAAAAGTTCTTGTTCCTGCCCCGGCTGTTCTTCCTGCAGCACGTCCTGAACAGGCTCCTCGAGGGGCTCCGGCTCTGGCTCCTGCTCTTCCTTGCTTCCCAGAACAGGCTCTGCTTCCAAAGCAGGCTGCTCCTGCTCCGGCTGCTCTTCCTGCAGCACATCCTGAACAGGCTCTTCCACAGGCTCCGGTTCCGGCTGTTCTTCCTGGATCTCCGGCATCGGCTCTGCTTCCAGGGCAGGCTGTTCTTCCGGCCAGTCCTGGACAGGTTCTTCCGGCTCATAGCTCTTTTCCAACGGAGGGATGGAAACAATGCCATCCACCTCGTCAGGAAGCCCTTCCTCGGTATACCCCGCCTGGGCCATGGTAGGATAGTCCTCTTCCGGCACAGCGGTCGCTTTCAGCATTCTGTCCGAGGACTGTGAGAGCACGATCCCCGCAACGATGATAATCGCTATGAATACAGTGATCAGACGTCTGATGATTTTCCTGTTCTTCTTACTCATGTTTGGCCTCCGTTATTTCCTTATCATTGGCCCCTGTTTCTTCGCATTCCATGATAGCAGTATGGAGCTCTTTCTTTTCTTCCCGGTAGTTGTGCCTGCTCAGCACGATGGCAACAACAATGATGATGATCACCACGATGGGGATCATATCCAGCAGAAGGGATAATGAACTATTTGCTGTCAATTCAGGACTCATGTTCATCCTCCTTCGCGAATTCTTCTTTCAATTGTCTGGCGGCTGCTTCCCTGGCACGCCTGCGCCATATGAAAAAACATACTAAAATGGCGGCGGCGATCAGGCCAAGGACTACAGCTATGATATCTGAAGTCGTCATTTCCCGTTTCCCGTCATCTTCTGGTACTGTGCCGCTGCGGCACGTTTCCTCAGTTCGATCAGCTTCTTCTCATTTACTGTCTGGTAGATCACATAAAAGATCACACATGCAAGCATCGCAGACATCAGAATCAGATGCCTCGTCCCGGAACGGGTCTCTTCTCTTCCTTCCGAAAAGAAGGACAGCGGGATATCCTCGTCCTCGATATCCATCAGATCCTCATCCTCGACCACCTTGATGACCAGGTGCTTCTTTGCCTGCCCGGACTCCTCCGCGAAGATCGCCGGGGCAGCCGCTCCGAAGATCTCAAAAGAGATCATGACAAGCAAAATGATCATGCTGATCCGCAGTATCCCTTTCTGCCTGCTTTTATTTTTCCTTTCCACAATCCTGCTCCTTTATTTACGGACATTATCTTCCCGTTAGTATTGTAGCATCGGAGAGTCTAAACAATAATCAAACAGGAACTTTTTCTTCGCTGTCATTCAAACACAAACGACAGATGCAGCCTGTTCCCGATGTGGTCCGGGATATAAACATCCCACTGGGTTTCAGGGTATTCAAACACGATCTCGCCGGTTTCCTCATCGTAAGAAACCGGGTAATGAAGATTGCCTTCCTCATCCTTCGCATAGATTTCGCGGTAATCGATCCCGATCCCTTCATCTGCCACAGTCAGGAACACATATTTGTCATCTGTACTGCTGTTTCTCAGTTCAGGACCGTCACTGTCCGCATATTCCATTTCAAATTCTTTTGTCAGGCTTTGCCTGTTGATAAGCTCAACTTTAATGGTCATGGTCCCGTTTCTGGTAGGCTCCATGGTGTATTCAAAAGCTCCTGCTTCATAAACAGGAAGGAAATGCTTGTTCAGATAGGCCAGGACCTTTCCCACCGGCAGACCGGGCCTTACATCAACCGTCACGACCGGCAATCCTCTTTCCCCTACCGGGACAGCGCTTACCTCAAAGTACGGTGCAATGAACAGGATCGGAAGCAGCAGGAACAGGATCATTGCCGCAGTCAGTATGCCTCTTTGCAGTGAGAACCGTTCCTTTCTGTAGGAAGCATAAGCCATTAGCGCTTCGATCGGAACGTTATTGGGCTTTTTGGAACATTTTTGAAAGACGTCATCCAAGATCTCCTGGATCATAAGCACATCCGACCTTTTACGTCTGTCATGCGGTACATCATTCCGGATCTCAGAGAATAACGTTTCCTGGCCCAGCCCGCTCGCACTGTCAGTCCCTTCCGACTGCTCCGCTGTGTTTCTGCCCGGGATCCTCTTCAGATGCCGTACCGCAGCCTTGATACATCTTTTTACAACATATTTATCAAAATTAAGGATGTTGCCGATGGCTTTTACGGAAAGCTTCTGCTTGTACCGCATGATCATGATCTGCGACTCTGTAAGAGGCAGTGTGTACAGTAAAAATAATGATATCTGACCGGCCGGAGTCCTGATCTTCATATTCATATTCTTATGATCATCATCACCAAAGCACCGGCGGTAGCAGATCCTCGCGGACCAGGGCATATACAGATCCGGTTTTCCCAGGGATTTCAGATCATACAGGATCTGGACATAGACATTCTTGAGGCAGTTGATCACTTTGTTATCGTCGCCCAGCATATAAAGCAGATAGCTGTAATGCCGTCTGTAAACTGCCGCAGTAAGCTCAGCAAACGCATTGCTGCTGCCTTGCTGCGCCTTTTGGACCAGATTATTCAGATAAGACTGCTCTATATTTTTCATTTATGCTCCTGCCCCTGCACTTGTATCTTTCTTTGCGGCTCTCCTGTCCGAAAGGGCTACCAGTTCGGTGAGGGTTCTTACCTGCTCCCCTTCACGGAACGCCGAACCAAGTACATATTCCAGGGAAACTTCCGATTTCTGGTTGTGTTCCTCCACCAGTTCCCTGATCTTCTGTATGTACTGCCCGAGCTTCTCTTCCGTGCAGTCCCGGAATATCGCCAGGAACTTGTTCCCTCCGTTCCTTCCGATAAAGCAGGTCCCGCTGGACGCCCTCCTCATGATCTCCGAAAAGTCCTGTATCGCGCCGTCTCCTGCTTCGTGCCCATGTTCTTTGTTGATACTCACCAGGTTGCTCATCTCTATGGTCACGCATCCTATATCATCCGGAAGCGGCTGGTTCTGGAACTGCCCGAGGTACAGGTCCACGCTGTACCGGTTGGCGATGCCTGTCAGGGCGTCGGAATAGATGGCGTTGTCCAGCTCCGCATTTTCCCTTCTGATCCCGGTGAAGGAATAAAAATCATAATAAAGGAACACAAAGGAAAGTCCCAGGATGACCCACAGGAATATGGCGAGGGCCCTTACCCCCGGATCGGAAGAGATCATGGAATAGACATCCTGATTCAGGAACACCACCAGGAGTATGGCGATCGTCATCAATATGAAAACGACAAGCTGTATTGTTTTGATCAGATTGAATTTATTCATGTTTTATCTGCCTTATATACAGGCTGTTTGATGTGCCTGCTCCGACCTGCAGGAATATCCTTCCACTGATCTGGCGTATGTTCACTTCCCCGAACATACGCGAATCCATGGATACGGTCCTGTTATCTCCCAGAACAAACACATTTCCTTCCCGGACTGTGTATGGATAGATGATGGCAACGGATTCTTCCAGGGTCTCCCCATATGCCCAGGATCCATCCAACGGCTCATCGTTTACATAGATCGCGCCATCTCTTAAGTCCACGACATCCCCGCCTGTAGCGATCACTCTCTTTACATAATAATCTCCGGAAGCAACTCTGATACTGACAATATCCCCCTGCTGATACTGCGGTACAATTCGTGTATAAACCACAAAATCGCCGTCCGCCAGAGTCGGGCTCATGGAATCTCCGCTGACAATAGCGATCCCTATACAGAACCTGAAAACGCAGAAGATGACCACGATCAGGATAATAAAAAAAAGAGAATCGTGCAGCCAGTCAAGCTTGGAACCGTTATAACGTTCCAGCATTCTTTTGCCTGCTCTTCTTCCCTTTTTTCCGCCTGTTCCTGCTACCGTATGATCCATCAGACAAAGCCTCTTTCCGATAAGCATCGAACTGTTTTCGTAAACATTAGGACTAATGTATTAATTATAATCAATCCTGGTTTTCATGCAACGAAATTTTCGTAAGGAGCTGTCAAGCAGAATCATATTTTTTTGTGTAATTTTGCAGCTTTTCTTTGATCAGATATCCATAAAAAAACTGCAATCCCAGTAAAATCAAGGGATTGCAGGAAACTGCGTCCAACGGTCCGTCATGAGATCATCCGCTGATATCGTCCATTGCGATCAGCAGGTGTTCCTGCTCCAGATTGTAATACAGCCGGCAGGAAAGATGGCTGACATCCGCAAGGGTTATCACATGCTCCAGTTCCTCTCCGCCGGGAATGGAAGCGATCTGATTGTCCAGACCTTTCAGCCGCTCCGGATGCCAGGATACATCGGGATTTTCCGGAAAGACTGCAGAATACAGGATCTGTGCCTCTACCAGGTCCTGGAAAATATGGCTTCCGTAAGAAAGTTCCGGATTGTATCCGGCTGACCGTTCCGCTACTTCACAGATCACATCAAACCCGCTGATATCGGAAAATGCGGCAGGAACGCCCAGTTCCGGCGACGAAGTCCCGATCCTTCCCGGAACGAACAGCAGCATCCGTTTGTCCTGCTCCCGAAACTGCCAGTTGATGCTGCCGATCAGCCTGGCCACCTTCGGTTTTTCCGCATATGGCAGGTTGTAGTAGGCAGCCGGATCGACATAGACGATCATGTCTAAGGCAAGCTCTCTGGAAAGTCCCATGGAAGATCCGGTGCTTTCCAGAAGGATCTTCTCCTTTTCTGTCCCTTCAGGGACTTCAACCGTTCCGGTGCTTTTAAATACCTGCAAAGGCCGGCATTGCAGGAGGTTGATCACATACTCCCAGTTTTCGGAAGCATTCATGGTAAATTCGATGTCTACCGGATAGTCATATTCCGACTGGATCCGCTGCATCATCCTGCGCATCCGCTGCATCAGTTCCTTGTTTTCCACCACCCCTTTGCAGGAGATAAAATAGTTGGGTTTATAGATTCCCCTCTCCCGCAGACTGGATTCCACCTCATAATCGTGTTCCAGCAGGATACGTTTCAGATACTCCGGCATTAAAGGCTCCATGTCGGACAGATCCAGCTGTCTGAGTCTTCGTTCTTTCAGATCCACCGCTTCCGCCTTTCTCTGAGAGAACTGGTGTTTTTCCCTGATCGTCGTAAATGTGGTCACCTCGGGAGCATCCAGACTGACCAGCCTGGGATAGGAGCCTTCCTTCCGGTCTACGGCATTGGTGCCGAGTCCCATCACCAGCCGGAGCATTCCGGCTGTCTGGTCAATGTTCTTCATGAATTTATACGGGCTGTAGGAATACCCGACCCCGGCAGCACAGGGGAAATAGTAACTGCCGTATACAGATCCGGACACCCGCATGATCAAAAGCGCCATCTGCTCGTCCCGTTTGTCAAGGCCCCGGCGCTTGCGGTAATCCAGGGCAGACAGACTCATGGTACTGGCGTAAACGGTTTTGACTGCCTGCTCAAATTCAGCCAGGCGCTCCCCGGGTGTTCCCCGGTTGGAGCAGAACACCGACTCGTATTTCCCGGCAAATGCATTTTCAAAGCCATCTTCCAGGATACTGCTGGACCTGATAATATACGGATCCTGGCCGTAATAATCCAGAATGCGCATGAACTGTTCCCGCATATTCTGGTCAAAGACGCCGTTTCGCAGATGTTCTGCAAATTCATCGGCCAGCGCAAAATACCCTTTCTCGGTCCGCTGCCGGACCCGCAGATCCCAGAATCCGTTGTCTACGATATAGGTATAGTACACATCTGATCCGATAAAGAAGGAATCATGCGGCTCAAACACCTGATAGATCTCCGGTTCCAGATTCCGGATGATGGTCCGAGCCAACAGCATGCCGCAGGCCTTTCCTCCGATCATGCCGGTTCCGATCATGTGATCCCGGATCTGGAAATAATCTTCCGGCACAAAATGTTTCTTTACCAGCTCCCTAAGTCTGGCGTCCCGGGTCATCATGATATCGCACATCCGGCTGCACTTCTCTTCCACCGGAGCACCGTTTTCATACAGGACCCTTGCCGTATTGAAAAACCGGTCCCAGGAATCCACGTTCTGCTCATCCACACTGCGCTGGCAGCTCTCAAACACCTGATAAAACCTGCTGGCCTGTACGCCGTCAAGAACAGGAAGGATCTCCTTCGTATCTCTGTGAAACAGATGCGGAAGGAACATGGTATCGGAATACCGGTTCCAGACTTTTTCCGGACGGATATAAATGTCGCCGGAATGCCGATCCGTATAAACATCCAGAAACAACTGGGTTGTGTCGCTGATCTTGGCAATGGCGTGATAGGAATGGCGTCCCCGGATGATGGGAAAGAACGCGACGGTGTCCAGGATAAACAGGAACGGACAGGTGACCCGGAAGAAATTGCCCATCATCAGATCCGTTGCCCAGGCGGTCTGCAGCTCGGAAAGGCAGTCAAAGACATAAAAGGCGTCCTTTCCTTCCTGTTCGATCACGTTGTGGATCTCCACGGTAAAGGTCTCGAACCGATGGGAAAGCGGGATCGTCACTCTTTTGACCTCCAGCCGTTCCGGAACCAGTTCCGGATGGCTGGCAAACCGGAAATAAATGATGTTTCTGTTGTCCTGTATCGCCTGTTCCACATAAGGTTCCATGAAACAGCGGAATTCATCCAGGTCTGTCACCCGCCAGACCACATTATCTCCCATACGGATATTGTCCAGGACACGGTCCAGTGCCGGTATCCCGGATAGAACTCGTTCAAATGCTGCCATCTTCTTTTCACTCCCATTCTACTGTGGCCGGCGGTTTGGAGGAAATGTCATACACAACTCTTGTGATCCCGGCCACTTCATTGGTGATCCGGCTGCTGGCACGTTCCAGGATGTCATAAGGGATCCTTGTCCACTGGGCCGTCATAAAATCATCCGTGGATACAGCCCGCAAAGCAGCGGTATAGCCATAAGTCCTGGCATCTCCCATCACGCCGACACTTCTGGTATCCGTCAGCACTGCGAAATACTGATCCGGCTTCTGATCTGCCGGAAGGCCTTTTAATTCCTCCCGGAAGATCGCGTCCGCTTCCTGCAGCAAAGATACCTTTTCCGAAGTAATCTCTCCGATGATCCGCACCGCCAGGCCCGGCCCCGGGAAGGGCTGCCGGTAAAGCAGCTCTTCCGGAAGCCCCAGGACAGCTCCCACAGCGCGCACCTCATCCTTAAAAAGATCCCGGAGCGGTTCCGCGATCTCTTCAAAAGAGATCACCTCCGGAAGCCCGCCTACATTATGATGGCTCTTGATCACGGCGGAAGCTCCTTTGCCGCTTTCGATCACATCCGGGTAAATGGTGCCCTGCGCCAGGACATGTATGTGCCCCAGCTGTTTCGCTTCCTCTTCAAAGACCCGGATGAATTCTTCGCCGATGATCCTGCGCTTTTGCTCCGGCTCCGTTACGCCCGCCAGCTTTTTCAGGAAGCGCTGCTTTGCATCGACCCGGATCAGGTTTACGCCGAACTGCTGCCGGAAGATCCGTTCCACTTCATCTGCTTCGCCCTTTCTGAGAAGGCCATGGTCTACGAATACACAGACCAGTGCCTGGCCGATGGCCCGATGCAGCAAAAGCGCGCAGACAGAAGAGTCCACGCCGCCGGAAAGAGCCAGCAGGACCTTTTTGCCGGCCAGCTCTGCGCGGCAGCGTTCCACTAATCTGCCGGCAAGATCTTTCACATCCCAGTCTCCCTGACAGCCGCAGATGTCGTACAGGAACCGGTGCAGGATCTGTTTTCCGTATTCGGTGTGGGTCACCTCCGGGTGGAACTGCACGCCGTAGAGCCTCCTTTTCTCATCCGCCATGGCTGCACAGGGACACTGATCGGTGGAAGCAATGATTCGAAATCCCGGCGGCAATTTTGCAACCGTATCCCGATGGCTCATCCAGCAGATGCTTTCCGCCGGCAGATCCTGAAGCAGCGGACTGCCGGATGCTTTCAGTACGGTTTTTCCGTATTCTCCCGCCTGCCCGGCCGAAGAGATCTTCCCGCCGGAAAGGTACGCCAGCAGCTGATGGCCGTAGCAGATCCCCAGGATCGGGATCCCCAGTTCCAGAATGGCAGGATCATAGCCGGGGGCTCCCGGTTCATACACGCTTCTCGGGCCGCCGGTAAAGATGATCCCGCAGTAGCCTTCCTCCCTGATCTCAGGCAGACAGATCCGGTCATAATACCGGACCTGTGCATAGACCTTCTGTTCCCGGACACGGCGGGCGATGAGCTGGTCGTACTGCCCGCCGAAATCCAGCACCAGTATCTTATCCATTCCTATACCCCGCTTTCTCCGTAGTTGGACAGCACCCTGGCAGAAGGATCGTTGACATCGCATCCTTCCCAGTCTTTGTTGGGCATCCAGAAATCGACGACCATCTGCGCCTGTCCCGGGTAATACTTCTCAAAGATCTGCCGGTACAAAAGTGATTCCTTTGTAAAGGGCTGCGCATGGGTATACTGCATTCGCAGAGCTTCAAACTCCTCGTCCGTATACTTCGTCTGCGCATATTCCTTCAGGTAGTCCACCATGGAGTGTCCTACCGCATCGGAAAATGCAGCCTTTTCCCGCCACAGGATGGGATCCGGCAGATATCCCAGGCCTTCAAAGGCATGGCGCAGCAGGTATTTTCCCTTTTTATACCGATTGATCTTAAGCTCCGGTTCCAGGCTCATGACATATTGCGCAAAGTCCAGATCTCCGAAGGGTACCCTGGCTTCCAGGGAGTTGACGGAGATGCACCGGTCCGCCCGCAGCACATCGTACATATGTATTTCATGGATCCGCTTTACAGCTTCTTCCTGGAACGCCTGCGCCGATGGGGCAAAGTCTGTATATTTATATCCAAACAGCTCATCCGAGATCTCTCCGGTCAGGATGACCCGGATATCCGTCTGCTCATGGATGGCTTTGCACACCAGGTACATGCCCATGCTGGCCCGGATCGTGGTGATGTCGTAAGTGCCCAGCAGCCTGATCACCTCTTCCAGGGTGTCCAGGACTTCCTGCGATGTCATGTACACTTCCTGATGGTCGCTTCCGATAAACTCCGCCACTTCCCTGGCGTATTTCAGGTCAATGGCGTCCTCGCTCATGCCTATGGCAAAGGTCCGGATGGGCTCTTTGTGTCTGCGTGCGGCGATAGCGCACACCAGGGACGAGTCCAGTCCGCCGGAAAGTAAAAATCCCACTTTGGAGTCAGATACCAGCCTCTTTTCCACGCCTTTTTCCAGTTTCTCCCGGATCTTACAGCACGCCGTTTCCAGATCGTCCCGGCAGACTTCTTCCACATGGGTGATGTCCCGGTAGCACACCAGTTCTCCCACCTGTTT
>R26__coassemble_387_pt1 | contig 27839 bp, 17 predicted proteins | sample R26__metabat2_high_PE_046 | metagenome-assembled genome bin R26
AAATGCCTAATTTACAAGGGATTTTGTTAAACATGAACAAAAAAAGAATAGAGAGTTTTCGGTGGTTGATACGCTGGTCGGCCTTCTGTTTGCCCTGATCATCGGGCTGTTTATTTTCCTGATCTACAAGAAGACTTTCAGCGGCGTCATGTATTCCACGGGCTTTGCCCTTTCCCTGATCGGGCTGTCCCTGGTAACGACGCTTGTCATCATGGCAGTGACCTCCAATGTGGTCCTTTCCCTTGGTATGGTAGGTGCCCTGTCCATCGTCCGTTTCCGTGCGGCCATCAAGGAGCCCATGGAAATCGTATTCCTGTTCTGGGCGATCGCTGCAGGCATCGTGATCGGTGCCGGCATGATCCCGCTGGCAGTCATCGGTTCTGTGATCATCGGCATCATCCTGGTCGTGTTCGTGAACCGGAAAGTCCGCCATACGCCCTATATCCTGATCATGAACTGCGCGGATGACAAGGCGGAAGAAGAAGCGCTCGCTGTCATCAAAGGCGCTGTCGACAAATACATCGTCAAGTCTAAGACCGTAACGGATGCCGGAATCGAACTGACCGCCGAGATCCGCGTGAAAGATGAAACGACCGCATTTGTGAACCAGGTCAATAAAGTAAACGGCGTTTCCGGTGCGACCCTGGTGGCTTTTAACGGAGAGTATATGTCCTGAAGCAGAATTGATTGGGCCAGTTGAATCAGAAAGCATTGAAAAATCAATGTTTATGGAGCAGACTGGCCCAAAGTTCGGACGAAATTGGGCCAGTCGGAAAAGAAAACCTTGCAAATTCAGCATTCTCTAAGAAGACTGGCCCAATAAAGCGGGAAAGACCGCCCGATCAGAAAAACACAACAGAAAAACCTGTCTTCAGCATGGATATAGCATATGGTAGAAAACAGACATATTACAAAAATAATCATAGTGATCGTAGCAGCTGCAGTAGTGCTGTGCCTTCTTGCAATGGCTTTTTCGGACAAACTCTCCGATAAGCTGGGAGGTTCCGGCGTCAGCATGGCATATGAATCCCGGCTGTTCGATACGGATGAGATCATTCATATCGATATCGAGATGAATGAAGAGGAATGGAACAAGATGCTGGACAATGCGCTGGCGGAAGAATTTGTTCCCTGCAACGTGGTGATCAACGGAACACGGATCAACAATGTTGCCATCCGCCCGAAAGGGAATACCAGCCTGTCCTCGATCGCGATGGATCCCGATACCAACCGGTACAGCTTCAAACTGGAGTTTGACCATTATGTAAAGGGACAGACCTGCTTCGGCCTGGACAAGCTGATCCTCAACAACAATTATGCGGATGCCACCAATATGAAGGAAGCCATCATCTATGATATGTTCCGGTATCTGGGGGCGGATGCGTCTTTGTACAACTTTGCGGAGATCTTTGTAAACGGAGAATACTGGGGTGTCTATCTGGCTCTGGAGGCGGTAGAGGACAGCTTCCTGCTGCGCAACTTCGGAACGCAGGACGGCGAAATGTATAAACCGGACAGCATGAACATGGGTGACCGGGATGACGGGAATTCCGACGGTGGGGAAAGACCGGAAGGAGAGTTTCCCGCGCCGGGGGATTCGGACGGCGACAGTGCCGGCGGGGAAGGAGATTCTCCGGGAGGCAGTGCCGGCGGACAGGGAGAGTCCCAGGGAGACAGCGGAGGAGATTCCCGTGAGGGGGAAGCAGGAAATGTGCCGGCTGACCCGGCTGCGCCGGATGAAATACAGGCGGATCCTGTAGAACCCGTAAGACTTCCGGAAGCTGCCCCGGAAGCGGAAACCGCAGCGGAGGCTGAAACAAAAGCAGCGGAGGCCGGAACAAAAGCAGCGGAGGCTGAAACAAAAGCAGCGGAGGCCGAAACAGAAAACGCAGCGAACGGCGCCCCGGCCGCCGGAAATGGCGATCCAGGGGAAAGCAGCGGTGATTCTGCCGGAGGAGAATCTGATCCGGGCAGTGCTCCGGATATGGAAGGGGAATCCGCCGGCGGTCCCGGAGGAGGCGGCGCCAACCTGAATTATACGGATGACGATCTGGACAGCTATTCCACGATCTGGCAGGGAGAAGTGACCAGCACTTCCAAGGCCGATCACCGCCGGGTCGTGACGGCACTGAAAAACATCAGTGAGGGCAATGACCTGGAATCCTATATGGACGTGGACAACCTGCTCCGGTATATGGCCGTTCATACCTTTGCGGTCAACTCAGACAGCCTTTCGGGCGGGATGGCGCACAATTATTACCTCTATGAATATAACGGGCAGCTTAACATGTTCCCGTGGGATTATAACCTCTCTTTCGGCGGCATGGGAGGAGGCGGCATGGGAGGAAACGGCGCGTCTGAAATGATCAATGATGCGATCGATACCCCGTTTAATGCCACCAGGTTTTTCGATAAACTGTTGGAAGATGAGACTTATCTGGAGCAGTACCATGCATATCTGCGGCAGCTGGTGGAAGAATATGTGCTCGGCGGACGGTTCGACGAAGTCTACCAGAGGATCCGGAGCCAGATCGACACGCTGGTGGAAACGGATCCCACGGCATTCTACACGTACGAGGAATATCAGGCCGGCGCCGAAATGCTGTATCAGACCGTGAAGCTCCGGGCGGAGAGCATCGAAGGACAGCTGGACGGGATTATCCCTTCCACAGATAACGGGCAGCGGCAGGATGCTTCCGCACTGGTTGATGCTTCCGGGATCGATATCGATACAATGGGGACCTTCGGCATGGGAGGCGGAAATGGACCCGGCGGTGATTCCGACGGCGGCCCAAGCAGGGGAGAGGCGGCGCCGGAAGCTAATGGATCTGACCAGGGAACTGCAGCGCCGGAACCCAATGGATCTGACCAGGGAATTGCGGTGCCGGAAGAACTTCAGATTGCTGCTTTACCATCCACTTCTGAAAGCGGTCAGGAAGCAGCAGAGATTGCTGCCCCTGCTGCTGGCATTGATCCGGGAGCACAGGGATCCGGCAACATGCCTGCTCCGGAGTTTCCGGGAAGCCGCAGGGCCTCTGCCGGTTCGGGAATGAATAAGAACCTGATCACCTTTGCTGTCTGTTTGGGAATCGCGATCCTCGGTATCGCAGGTGTCGTGCTGTTTGCACGAAGAAGGAAAAAATAATCCGGCAATTTGCTGGTTGACAGCCGGACCTGTATTACAGTACCATTTCCCTTATGCAGGATGTGAATGGCACCGCAGGTAAGGCCTGCCTGTTTTCAATAAAGCTTTTTGATGAGACCTTTCGGGGTCTCATTTTTAGTTGTATTACAGCAATTCCGGATCACGAACTGCATCCACCGTGACCTGCCGTATGGAGCACATGACAGATGCTGCAGAAAAAGGAGGTGTTATATTGCAGATCAGACATTTCATGGCAGAAGAGCAGAAACGCCTGCAGGAATTGACCAGAGAACTGGAAGACTATATAAGAAACGCTCCGGAGGGTACCTTTTTTGCATCCCGGAATGGAAAATACTTCAAGTGGTACACATTTCAGAACGGACAAAAGATTCCGATAAACAAGAAAAACAAAGCGCTGGCATACCGCCTGGCAATGAAAACCTTTGCCGGCTTCCGGCTGAAGGAAACTATCAAAGAGCTGAAGGCGATTGATGCCTATCTGCAGGAAAGCAACGGGATGGACAGTGAAACATTTCTGCAGGAGCATGAGGCGATCCGACAGCTGATCACGGAACACAAACCGCTGTCTGAGCGGGTACAGAAGTGGGCAAATGAGGATTATCCACGGAACACGGAACCCTATAAAGGAACACTTTACAAAACAATGAAAGGAGATCTGGTGAAATCAATAGCAGAACGCGATATTGCTAATGCCCTGTTTTTAGCCGGGATACCGTATCGTTATGAGTGCGCTCTGTCATTTGACAATGGAAGGACGGTGATCTATCCGGATTTTATGATCATGGATCCTCAGACAGGAAAGATCTATCTGTGGGAGCATTTCGGCATGGCGGAACTGAACTATTACCAGCACAAGAATGCGAATAAGTTATATGTGTATTTTGAAAATGGCTATGTACCAGGACTGAATCTGATCACGACCGCATCGGATGGTAAAACAAAACTGACCCCGGCAAAGATCAGACAGACGATCCATTATTATTTTTCTGTTTGAGCAGACTCTTTGTACTGATTGGGCCAGTTGAAAAAAGAAATGCCGAAAATAAAGCCTTCTTAAAATGAACTGGCCCAAAGCACAAACAGAATTGGGCCAGTCAGAAAAAGAAATGCCGGAAATAAAGCATTCTTAAAATGAACTGGCCCAAAATACGATAGTGACACAAGACGCTGCCGCGGCAGATGCGGTTTCAGCAGTGCTGCAGATGCTTCAGCTGAAACACTGCAGGAATCTTACTGGATCATCATGGTTCCTGTCAGATCGCCGATGGTAATGGTGTGCTCACCCGGAGTATCCAGGGTCAGTTCCATTTCCACGACTCTCCAGCTTCCGCCGTTTACTGCCATGATCTTCTCGCCGATCAGTTCATCACCGTCATAAGCCCGGACAGTTGTCACACCGTCGCTGCCATCGTTCCACAGAAGTACATAGGCGGTGAAAGGTTCGCCCGCTGTTGCAACGGTGCGAAGCTGCATGCTGGTGGAGGTTCCGCTGGAAGTTTCTTCTGTGACTTCAAGCAGGTCATTCGGCAGATACAGAGTATCATAACGGAATGCCGGTTCCTCACCGTATCTCATACCGTACTTGTAGCACAGCAGAGGATCGCCGTAGTTTTCCGGTACAGAATGCGTTTCGCTCTCTCTCATCAGGGCCAGCAGGAGCATACGGACATATCCGTCAGCACCCTGGTCGCCGGCAAGGTCCTTCCACTGCAGGTTGTCGCTGCTTTGGTCGCGGGCGATTTCCTTCACGATCATTCCTTCCGGAACTCTGTCACCGTAAAGCAGCTGCGCATAAACAACCGGTTCTGTTGTGGTAATAAACCCTGCAGCAGCCGTTCCATGGTCGGCGCCTCTGGTAAAGTTCATGAACAGGACAGCATCACCCATCTCCACAGCATAAGAGTTCGGGTCGATGCAGTTGGCTACGATCACGAGCTTCTTGCCGTAGTCTATGGCGTCTTCGATGATCAGTTCAGATGCATCATTGAACTGTGTGCAGTCTGCAACGACCACATCCGCCTCCTCGATATCTTCGACCAATGTGCCTGCTGCACCGATCGCTTCTGCGATCAGCTCGCCGGTGGAGGCGGAAGCAGTGCTTTCGAAGTAAACCTTGGCGTCTCTGGAAAGAGGAAGCAGATTATCATCGTTTTTGACCAGTACGGCAGATTCCGCCTGAAGAACACGTTCCATTTCCACTTCTTCCGGATTACGGGCTGCCATCAGAGACTCTGTGTCGGTGATGTCCCAGTGCTCGGCAATGTATTCGGTACTGGCGGACAGGCTCAGAGCATAGTCTGCATCAGAATACGGATTCTCAAATAATCCCATATCAAACTTGGTCCGAAGGATCCTTCTGCAGGCTTCTTCCAGACGCTCTTCGCTGATCAGTCCCTGCTCGACGGCATCTTTGGTGCCCTGCAGGCTTAAGGTATTGGAGTTTTCCGTTGCAATGGTCACCCCCGGGTTGCCCATCTGATCCAGGCCCAGATTGATGGCAAATGCATAACGTTCCGGGATGGAAAGGGACAGAAGGTCGATCCCATCGGCGGTAACGCCGGAAGAGTTATTGTCACCCTGGTCACCCCAGTCAGACAGAACGACGCCGTCATAGCCCAGAGTGTCACGCAGATAATGCATGGTTTCCGCATCATAGTCTACATGAACCGTGTTGGAAAGGCCTGTGTTGTAGCCGTTCAGCATGAGCCAGCGCGGATTGGCTTCCAGCGCTCTTGCCCAGCCGTACAGCCAGTTTTCCGTGTTCTGTGCCACGGATCTTGCACCGGCGAAGTCAGAGTCGCCGCCTCGCCCGATGAAATGTTTGATGCAGGCGTAGGTGCCGTTCGGGACCTGAATGGCATTGACTTCCGCAAAACTCATTTCACCGATGTAATACGGATCCTCACCGTTCCAGGAGCCGATCTCAACGCCGTAAGGATGGAGCACGATGTGATAGCCTACCGCGCGGGTTTCCAGAGAATAGAGGGTCCACAGCTTTTCAGCCAGTTCTATGTCGCCCGCAGTACCAAATGCATCATGGGCCGTGTCGATCATACCGCCCCATGCATTGTACTGTCTGTCACAGGAGATGGTGACCGGGATACCGAGTCTGGCTTCCTCGCCCATCTGCTGCATAGCATTGTGGTAGTAAACCATCTCTTCTACCGTGCCGTTGTCATTGCTCAGGTAATGGGTGATGCCCATCACATTGATGTAATACCACATGGAGTATTTGGTATTTCCCATGCTGGAGCCGCCGCCGGGAGCACCGCCGTTGGAATCGCCGCCGGATCCGCCTTCTTCGGCAGGAGCAGCTTCCTGTGCTGGTTCTGCTTCTTCTGCCGGAGATGCTGCACTGTCACTTCCGCCGGGACCGCCCTGCTGTGCAGCGTTTTCATCGACATAAGGCTCTTTTGCCCATAGCAGACGCTCATCATGAAAATCATTACCGGACGGGTCGCCGCAGGTGTTCGGATGATACAGAAGAGCGACTTTTTCATCCAGGGTCATCTGGCTGTACAGGTCCGTAATACGCTCTTCGGTGTCCAGTCTCCAGTCTTCATAGGGATCCAGTTCGCCGTTGGCATTCAGATCCTTAAAAGAAAGACCGTCCACTTCGATGATCTCTTTGAGAGTAGCACCGATCTCCGGCTGTATATCGGTCGCCGGGATAATGGTGATCTCCCGCATCTCACTGACGGAACCGTCAGAAGGTGCTTCACCGGCAAAGGCGGTGCTGCCGATCGAAATAACGGTAAAAGCCAGTGCCAGCATACAAACCAGTGTCTTTTTCATAAAAAAACCTCCTCTTGATTCTCCTGACGGCTCCGGCTTTTCGTGCGCCGGGTCCGCAGGGACTGTAGAAACCACAGGCGGCTGACCTTTCCGGACAACCGCACAAGTATCCACTATCAGAATAAAGAAGAAGCTGCCATTAGAATATGAAATTTCAGGCACAGATGATTGTAAAATCCGACACAGGTCATTTCTGTTTCAGGGATGACTGATACTGAGACGGCGAGATCCCCATGACCTGCCGGAAGACTTTGCTGAAATAGGCATAATCATCGTAGCCGACACAGGCTGCCACCTGATGAAGAGGGATATCCGGATGCTCCGTCAGCATCTTTCTGGCATTGTCCATCCGGCACTGTACCAGATAAGAATTGAAGGACGTTTCCCCGTATTTGCGGAACAGACGGCTCAGATATGTCTGAGAGATCCCAATCTCCGAACAGACGGTCTGGATGCTGATAGGCTGGTTGAATTTTTTCTGTATCGTGCGGATGGCATACTGATATATGTCTTCCGGTGATTTCTGCTTCAGACTGGTATGATCCGGGTCATACAGTACCTGGTACAGTGACTCCAGAAGTTCCTGATAGGAGACTGCATGGTTGGTCAGCGTTTCTGCTTCGGTCATGACCTGATCTGTGTCTTTCCAGTGATCCAGACGAACGGCCTCAACCAGATGCAGGAGCTGCTGCATCATGACATACGCCTGTCTCTGGGTAACTTTCTTTCCATCCCATTCTGCTCCCAGAGTCCGGAAGATATGATGGATGTCCTTCAGATTGTTTTCGCTGACACACAATTCCAGCCGCCTCAGGATTGTCGGAGGGATATGCGCCGCAGACGGAGTACATTCCGCCGGCTTTCCGGACCGCTGCCTGCTTGCAGGATCAGCATCATCATGTACAGCATCGGAAGCATCATGGTCCGCAGAAACAGTCAGGAATTCTTCATGAAAATGCCCGATCACGGCGTTGTGGCGCAGCAGTTTTGACGCCTGTGTGTAAAATGTTCCGAGCTTTTCGAATTCCATGCCTGCCTGTCCGATAATGATCGTTGCCATGATATACCCGGAGGTTTCGGCAATCTGTCTGACTGCTTTATGAAAAGCGGAAACAGAGCCGCCGGCTTTGGCGAACAGAAGGAATTCCCTGTCATCCCTGCCCGTCAGGAAATAGATGTTTTCAGGATCTACGGACATCAGGGAACCGGGCTGTCTGTCCGGGATGGAAAACGGCTGTCCGCCTGGAGCGTTCTGTTTATTTTCCGCAGCAGGCAGGGCATCAAAAGGCACGATGCCGGCAAGTGCAGTCTGCTGAAGAGGTTTTTGCGGATAGATCACATTTCCGTACCGGAGAAGTGCAAAATAGAATTTGGAATCTCCGAAGATGCTGACGAAGAAATCCGGGTCGGCAGTTTCATCATTCAGCAGAGCTGTCAGTTTCCGGAGGATCTGATCTCCTTTTGCAGCATCAAGTTGGTTCCTGATCTTGTTCAGGAGTTCTTTCATATGAGAAACACTGACCGGCTTCAGGATATAGTCATCGACAGATGCTTCGATCGCTCCGTGGGCATATTCAAATTCCGAGTAGCCGCTGACGATCACGATATGAAGATCCGGGAGCAGGTTCCGGGCTGCTTTAGCCAGGGTGATCCCGTCCATGTCCGGCATACGGATGTCGGTGATCAGGACATCTGCTTCGCCGGGATGTTCCCGGAGCCAGGAAAGGGCGGATGCACCGTCCCTCTGCTGGCTGGTCACGTCGAAATCCGATGTGTATTTGGTTATGATCGTTTCCAGAAAACGAAGAGCCGGCAGCTCATCGTCCACAAGCAGAATATGATACATATGATTAACTCCTGTAAGTCAGTTCCACAACAGCTCCATTTTCATTATACAGTTCCATATGGATTTTTCCATGGCTGTAATACCAGATCCGCCGGTATGTATTGATAAGGCCAAGATGCCCGTCGGTGTTCAGCTCCTCGAAGGAATCGTTTCTTTCGATCAGGCGGAAAGCCCTGCGGAGTCCGGACAGAGTATTCCAGTCAAACCCTTCTCCATTATCCTGGACGATCAGGGTCATGCCGTCCGTGTCCGAGAAACCTTTTATGGTGATTAGCCGCTGGAATCCGCCTCCCTTGACGCCGTATTTTAATGCATTTTCTACCAGGGGCTGGAGCGTAAGCCTGGGAATGGTGTTGTCAAGCATATTGTCCGGAACGTCGATCGCGTAATCCAGCCGGTCTTCATAGCGCATCTTGCACAGATACAGATAATGCCGGACGTTATCCAGTTCTTCCCGCAGCGTGGCCGTCTGGGAGCGGACATCTGTGGAGTAGCGCAGCATCTGGGCAAACTGGTCGCAGATCTCCGTGATCTCTTCATTGCCGCTTTCCAGTCCCTTGGCACTGATGATATTTAAGGTGTTGTATACGAAATGAGGATTGATCTGCAGCTGCAGGGCATTAAGCTGTGCCTTGAGGAAACCTTCCCGGAGAGTTACTTCATTTTCATGCGAGATACGGAGTTTTGTCAGCATATCGTTAAAGCTTTCTTCCAGTTCGTACATCTCCATATCTCTGGGGTTTACAACATTGTAAGGATCCACTGTATCAGCCTGGGAAAGAAAATCGTCTGCCGGAAGATCACGGATCTTGGAACGGAGTTTCCGGATCGAACTGGTGAGACTGACGGAAAAAACGACCACCAGAAAGACCGCAGCCAGAAGAATGGGCAGCATGATCAGGAAAGAACGCTTCAGGATGGCTGTCCGGGTATTTCCCAGCGCATCGATCTCCTGGGAAACATAGATATTAAGCCCCAGTTTTTTGCTGTACTGTCTGACGACCAGGCGGTCGCTGGCATCGGCAATCCGGAAATGCAGCATTTCCCCGGGCAGCACTTCGCCGTAATCATAGTCATCATGCCAGGTCCGGAACAGATCTTCACCGGAATCAAAGAACGCCTGTGTGGAGATCCCCTCCTGTTCGAGGACCAGGAAGATCCCTGCCAGATCATCCAGCGGGGCAGACACGTCCAGATATCCGAGCAGTTCTCCATGATAGAGCACAGCTCTGACAACGGAAAAGACCAGAGCATTGGCTCTGATCGACCAGGGATCGGAATGAGGACCCAGGATCAGCTGCTGATAGGGATTGCTGTCCAGCCGGTCCAGATATTCCAGAGAGGCGACAGTCTCTTTTGCTTCATCGGAAAAACTGACGGTGGCATCCAGTTTTTCAAACCGGCTGGTGAGAAGGAAGCCGTTCCGGTCAAATACACTGACCCGGTAAAAAACGGAAGACAGAGGCGCCTGATACATGATCCTGGACATAGACGTCTGGGCATTTACGATATCGGCGGAATAACCTGGATCCTCCGTGCTATAGATCGTATAAAAAGCGTCCATAAAATCCGTGTCGGATGTCAGTTCCTCCATGGCATACTCCATAAGTTCCACGTACTGTTCGACTTCTGTTTTCATCATGGAAGCCATGGTATCCAGAGAAGTATGGGTATTATTATACAGATTGTCCAGGTTGGACTGGTAGGAGATGAAGGAAAAAGCCAGTGTAACAGCAACTGCCAGCACAGAAAACAGAATGATCAGTTTTACGCTCATTTTCATGGCAGCCGCCTCCTTCCGGATATCATGCGTTGATTGTACTTTATGAGACCCGTGAATTCAATGGTATCTTCCAACAGCTTTCCGGCATGTTTTACAGCCGGAAACAGGGTCAAATTTTACAAATAGTTGTGTCGGATATTCCATGGAGAGAATCCTGCCCTTCTTCTATAATCCATCCAGAATGAATAAATCTTTGTTTATGGCAGGAGGGTATTATATGAAAACAGGAAAAATAATCGCGATAGGGCTGGCGGCTGTCTGCATCATGGTTCCGGCTTTTACGGCAATGGCAGATGATGCGAAGGTTAATCTGAACGCGGCGAAAGCTCCGGAAGAGGTCGTGATCGACGGTTCTCTGAACGAATGGAACCTGGATTCCGTCGCAGAGATCACACAGCAGGAACAGCTGGTCAGGGACGAAGGCCAGTGGACAGGACCGGAGGATCTGAGCCTGAACATTTCCGTTATGTGGGATGAAGAGAATCTTTATATCGGCGGAACGATTATGGATGATACTCCGTTTATGTACCGTGAGGGATTTCCTCCCGACATGGCGGATTCACTGGTGGTCTTCTTCGGCACTGATCCGGCAGCAGACCCTGCACGTACCGAATATGTGGCAGAAGACTTCCGTGTCACCATGGTCCTTGATGATTACTATTTCAATACCGGCATTGACCGTGACATGATCGCAGACGACAAGGGATTTGAGACCATAGGCGAAGACGGCGACGAACAGGTCCTGGACGGATACGAGTGCGCAGTGGAAGAGATCGATGGCGGCTATACCTTTGAGATGGTGATCCCGTGGAGCAATTTCTCCAACGACGAGATCCCGGTCTTTGTTCCGGCGGCAGGCGTGACAACTGCATTTGAACTCGGCATGTTCGACCTTGATTTCCCGTGCCCGGGCGTTGCGACCGCACGTATGCAGTGGGCAGGCCGCAGTATGGATGTGGATGAAGATCCGAGCCTGTGGGGCACCATTACATTTGTAGAATAAGGGATTGTTGTTAAACGGAAGGGAGTATTTGTAATGATCAGAAGAAAACTGATGCCGGTTCTGGCACTGGTGCTTGCAGCGGTCATGCTGATGGCCGGAACGGCATTTGCCAAGAATGAAAAAATCACCGAGCTGGATATTCCGGCAACCCTGGAAGATGATGCGGCGGAAGGCACGGTAAATGTTTATCACTGGTGGACGGCCGGCGGCGAGAAAGACGCCATTGACGCGGTCATCGACGGATTCGAGTATTACTATCCGGATTCCACTGCACAGTCCAACGCCATTCCCGGCGGTGCCGGCGGCGCCATGGTCATGAAGGTCAAGGTCCTTCAGCAGGCAGGCAAGAGTCCGGAAGCGTTCCAGGCACATCCGGGGCAGGAGATCCAGCCGTATCTTGACGGAGATATGCTGTTTGACCTGAGTGAAGTATGGGAATATGCAGGGATCCATGACCGCATGATCGCAGGTCTGGATGAACTGTGCAGGGCCTCTGACGGCAATTATTATATCGTTCCCATTGGCATCCACAAGACCAATACCATCTTCTACAGCATAGAAATGTTTGAAGAATACGGCATCGAGATCCCGGATGAAGAGAATATCACGTGGGACGAGTTCTTTGATATCTGTGACCAGTTCCAGGCGGTCCTTCCGGAAGGCAAGTATGCCGTGGACCTGGGCGACAGAAAAGGGTGGGCAGCCTGCCAGGTATTTGAAGACATCATGATGGGTACCGATCCGCAGATCTATGAAGACTTTATCAACGGCAAAGCAACTGCAGAGCAGGTGCAGCAGGTACTGGACACCTTCTCCAAACTGATGGAGTATGTGGCACCGGATCATGCGGCAAGAGAGTGGTATGAAACGGCAGGCCGTATGGTTGCAGGAGATTACGCCATGCAGATCATGGGGACCTGGGAGCAGCCTCTGATGACCAGCCTGGGCTGGGAGTACGGCAAGGACTACGGCATCTTCAATATGCCGGGCACCGAAGGGTACTATGGTATGTGCATTGACGGATTCGTTGTCCCGAACGATTCCTCCGATGTAGAAGGAGGCGTGCGCTGGGCGTATATCGTCTCCCAGACAGACGTGCAGGAAGATTTCAGCGAAGTCAAAGAGTCTGTATCACCGTATACCGATGTGGAAGATTATGTCTACAATGATGCTACTCTCAGATTCAAAGAGGAGATGCTTTCTGACGATGTAACCTATTATCCCAGTTTTACACACGGCACAGCACTTCCGTGGGCTGCATCATCAGACCTGCAGACACGTATCACGGACTTTTCTACAAGTCCGGATCCGGATACGGCACGCTATGCCAAGATGATCACTGACGCATTAACCGAAGCAGGAGTGGAAGGAGACTGGAGCATTGTTAAATAAAAGACTGATCGCCGGTGTTATGGGGGCAGCACTGGCTGTAACCGCAATTTGCCCGCTGACATGCTTTGCAGCAAAGAAGAAAGAAGTAACACATGTGGAACTGACTGTGATCGAAGCAACGGAAGAACAGCACGAGCTGGTCGCTGCCTGCAAGGAGATCATCGAAGCGGACGGCCTTAAGTTCAAGGATATGAACGCTAATGGGCAGTTGGATGTTTACGAAGACTGGAGAGAAGATGCGGAGACCAGAACCGCCGATCTGATCAGCCAGATGACGATCCGGGAAAAGGTTTCCCAGATGCAGCATCCAACCTTTGTTCCGAAGGGGGATGGTTCCACACCGAATTATCTGAGTAAATGGTCCAAAGATGAAGACATCGGATTCATCCTGGTAAGAGAGCTGACCGATCTGAAGGATGATGACGGCAATATCATCGCAACGGCTCCGGAAGTGGCAGTAGCCAATCTGAACCAGGTACAGGCCTGGGGTGAAGAAAGCCGTCTGGGTATCCCGATCATCATCTCCATGGATTCCGTACACGGGACATCCTATGTAGAAGGTGCGACCGTTACCCCGCATAACCTGGGGCTTGCAGCGACCCGTGACAAGGAACTGGTTGCCCAGCTGGCAGATATTGCCCGCCAGGAGCATATCGCTGTCGGTGCACGCATGACGCTGTCACCGGAAGCGGATATCGCTACCGAGCCCCGTTGGGGACGTGTCATGGAAACCTTTGGTGAAGACCCTGATTTTGTGACCGAAATGACAGTTGCACAGGTGATCGGTTTCCAGGCAGGATCCGAAGGATTGAATGAGGATTCCATCATCGCCTGCATGAAGCATTTCCCGGGTGCAGGTCCGCAGATGGAAGGTGTTGATATGGCTCCTATCATTTCCACCGAGGAATCCCTTCAGGAGCATCTGAAACCGTATATTGCCGCCATCGAAGTGGGACTGGCATCCGTTATGCCATATTATTCCATTCCGATCAGCATTTCCGAGATCGCAGCTCTGGGAAGCAAGGAAACCCTTCAGGATCTCCTTCGTCAGGAACTCGGATTTGACGGCATCATCCAGACGGACTGGGGAATGATCTGGGGTATCCAGCAGAGTAAAGCGATGTGGGGCGATGAAGTCAGTGAAGACGAAGCAATCCTGATCGGCGTTATGGAAGGACAGGTCGACGGGATCGGCGGCGAATCTATCAGCCTGATCGACTCCATGGAAGAAATGTACAACAACGGTGATATCACCGACGAAGTATTGGATGCAGCATGTCACAGGATCCTCAGGGCGAAATTCCAGATGGGAATGTTCGAGAATCCCTACGCTGATCCGGCCTATGCAGTTGAATATGTAGGAAATGAAGAAAACCAGGCCCTGAACCTCAAGGCTGCCGAAGAGTCCATGACCCTTCTTAAGAACGACGGCATCCTTCCCCTGGAAGCAGGCAGGAAGATCCTGGTATGCGGCCAGAGAGCCGGTGATATGGACTCCCTGTGCGGCGGCTGGTCATCCCTGCAGAAAGGCCTGACGGTTGCAGAAGCCGTTGCGCAGTTTGCAGGCGAAGGTTCAGAAGTCGTTTATGAAGCGGAAGATCTTGACATCATCAGAGAAGAAGCTGCAAAAGCAGATGTTGTAATCTGTGCCATCGGGGAAGCCAGCTATATGCATACGTCTCCGTGGGGACCTGACACGCTGGAGATCACAAAGGTGCAGCAGGAAATGCTGGAAACTGTTAAGGAAACCGGTACGCCGATGGTCACCGTCGTGATCACCGGACGTCCGATCATCCTGACATGGTGTGACGAGAACACCGATGCTGTCCTGATGGCATACTATCCGGGATGCCAGGGCGGTGTTGCGATCGCCGAGACGCTGTTCGGCATCAACAACCCGACAGGCCTTCTTCCGATCCAGATGCCGCGGGATATGGAATCGGTCCTGAACCAGGAAAGCGACATTGCCTATGATATTGAGGATCCGCTGTATGACTACGGATTCGGCCTGAGTTACGAATAATACTCTTCTGTTTATCTGAACGGCTGCCGGGATCCATAATCGGCAGCCGGATCAGGAAGTCCATGCTCTGTTAGGAGATATATTATGACAAAAAAACAATCATGGTTTTCGAGACATCCGATGTGGCCCATGATCTTCCCCGCAGCGCTGCTGATCTATTTTGTCTATGTCAGCCTTGGCTGGAACCTGTGGGTCTCTGTGTCAAACTGGCCGGAGGGAGAACTGGTCCCGTCCTATGGCTGGGGAGGATTCCACTGGTATGCCCAGATGTTTTCGGATGGTGATTTCTGGAAATCATTTTTAAATACGATACTGCTGTTCCTGATCATTCCGATCTGCCTTCTGATCGGTCTCGGCCTGGCGCTTCTGATGGATCAGGGACTGAAGGGGACGACAGCGTTCCGAAGCCTTATTCTTCTGCCGTTTGCCCTGTCTTATGTTGTAACCGGTACCGTGTGGGCATGGATGTACAATCCTTCCAACGGCATCATCAACTCGATCCTGAAACTGTTCGGGGCGGATACGTCGCAGCTGCAGTGGATCGCGAATCCGAAGACGGTTATGGTGTGCATCATCATTGCACTTGTATGGCAGTTTTCCGGATATGTGGCACTGATCATGCTGGCAGGCATCAAATCCGTTCCCCAGAATGTGATCAATGCGGCCAAGCTTGACGGGGCGTATTCCATGAGGATCTACCGTAAGCTTGTGATCCCGCAGCTAAAAGGTGCGATCGTATCATCAATTACCGTCATTGCGATGTTTGCTCTCAGATCGTTCGACTTTATCTGGCAGATGACAGGCGGCGGACCGGGCAATGCTTCTTATACACTGCCGGTATATATGTATAAGGTGACCTTTGAGAAAAACAATTTTGCCTACGGCGCAGCCATCTCCAGCTTCCTTTTGGTGCTGGTACTGGTGCTTATACTGCCCTTTACCTGGCTAACCAGCCGAAAGAAGAAAGCGTAAGGAGGGAGCGATAAGATGAAAAGATATAAACCGCCAAAAGAAAAATTATCCGGGAAAATGAGAGCCTTGAGGATCATTTTCTATGTGGTGATGATCATTATCACCCTGCTTTTTCTGCTTCCTTTCTGGGGAACGATCACCACATCCCTGAAGAGCAGCACTGATGCCATGACGACCAATGCGCTGTGGTTTACCTCCGAAGTAGAGATCGGTGTGAAGAATCTGCCGGAAGGCACGTCCCTGGCCGATGTTGTCGGATACCAGGAAACAGGCAAACATCAGTATTTTGCCACATTGATCGAAGATACAGACAATCTTCCGAAAAAATATTTTTATGATGAAATAAATGACCTGTATTACACGGATGAGGTAAAGATCAGGAGTTCCGCAGACAACATCTCTCTCTCAGAGCTTGTTTATGATGAGGAGAGCGGCAAGTATCTGACGCCTGACGGTGTGGAAGTAGGCGTTTCCCGTCTTCCGGAAGGGGTGGCACTGACCGATCTTTATGAATATGCGGAACCGGGTGACTATCATTATTATGCAAATGAGGTTGATATCGAAGATCTTCCGGAAGGAGTCAAAAAGTCTGACTGCGTGGAGATCGACGGAAAATACTATGCAGATGAGGTGACGATCAGCAATCTTCCGGGAAATGTTTCCCTTGCGGATGTTACCTATGATGAAGAAACAGGAAAGTACTATGCGACCACAAAGATCTCTCTGGATGCCTATGGAAAAGCATTCAGTATGCTGAAGAAATCCATGCTCAACAGCTTGATCATTACGATCTTCGGTGCGCTGGGATCCTGCTTCCTGGGATCTATCTGTGCCTATGCCATCAGCAAGTACCGTTTTAAATTCGACGGGTTATTCTTCCTGCTTCTGTCTGCGGCGATCTATCTTCCGTATCAGGCGATCCTGATCCCGCTGATGCGGACCATGACCGATGTCGGACTTTATGATACCCATATCGGCGTGATCCTGATCCATACCATTTACGGCATGCCCATGTGTATGTCCATGTTCAGGGGATTTTACAGCGAGGTCCCGGATGCATTGCTGAAGCAGGCGATGATCGACGGCAACGGGCCGTGGAGGATCTACGGAAAGATCATTCTTCCCAATACCATGATCGCTTCAGTCACCGTCCTGGTGTTCCAGTGCACATCCATCTGGAACGAAATGCTGTTTGCACTTACCATGACAACAGAACAGGTGGCGGAACCTGCAACTATGGCACTCAACAAAATGGTCAGTTCCATGGCTGCGGAATTCAACCTGCAGATGGCCGGTTCCATCTGGCTGACGCTTCCGATACTGATCCTGTATCTCCTGATGGGTAAATATCTGATCCGCGGATATATGGCCGGCGCGGTGACAGCATCCTGAAGTTTATTGCAACTGGTCTTGATCAAACAATCATAGAAGAGGGAAACTATTATGAAAAGACGTTTTATTAGTGTATTAGCAATCATTCTCTGTCTCGGCCTGCTGGGACCCATGTGGGTAATGGCGGAAGAAGAGGACGAAGAAGAGAAAGAAGATCCTGTCGCTGTCGTAACGATCATACCTGCAGAGGGGGAGCAGGCAGAACTCGGCGTAGCCGACGAGTCGATCCTGATCGAAGCAGACGGACTGAAGTTTAAAGATCTGAACAAGAATGACCAGCTGGATCCTTATGAAGACTGGCGGCTCGGAACAGAAGAGAGAGTGGCCGACCTGCTGTCCCGGATGGAACCTGATGAGAAAGCATTCCAGATGCTCCATATGACACTGGTCACATTGAAGGAAAGCTGGTTCAATGAAAACAATGTCGGGTTTGTGCTTGCCTATACCTACCTGGCAGACGGGATCGAAGCTGCTGTGCAGAGAGGCAATTATGTACAGGCGCTCAGTGAAGAAAGCCGCCTGGGCATTCCGGTCGTTTTCAGTATGGACTCCGTGATCGGCTGCAGCTGGATCGATGAAACGACCATTATCCCGGACCAGATCACTCTGGCGGCAACCGGTGATGTGGAACTGGTCGGACAGCTTGCCGTGATGCAGCGCGAAGAAATGAAAGCACTGGGGGTCCGCATGAGCCTTTCTCCGACGGCCGACCTGGCAACCGACCCCAGATGGGGACGTGCACAGGAATGTTTCGGGGAAGATGCGGAACTGGCATCCGCTATGATCAAGGCGGCCGTACAGGGTCTTCAGGCAGGTGATAAACTGACCTCGGATTCCGTTATAGCCTGTGTCAAGCATTTTCCGGGTTCCGGCCCTCAGACCAACGGGGAAGACGGATCGCCTATCGTATTAAATGACGATTCCATCGATATGCACCTGAGCGTTTTCAAAGCTGCTATCGAAGCCGGCGCAGCAAGCATCATGCCGTACGGCTACAGCACTGTCCCTTATCTGGGAGGAGATGCGGTTGACAATTTCGCGCACGAATCCAATGTTGTCATGAATGATCTGTTAAGAAATGATCTCGGTTATGAAGGCATCATCCAGACTGACTGGGGAACCAATCATACGGCAGCAGCACTGGCCGGGGCTGATGCGCTCGGCGGTGCAGGAGCCCGCGAATCCAAAAAGCTCGTGGAAGCCCTCTCGGAAGAACAGCTGAATGAAAAAGTCGGAAAACTGCTGGCAGCAAAATTTGAACTCGGTATTTTCGAAAATCCTTATTCGGACCTGGAAACAGCGCAGGCAGTTGTCGGAACGGAAGAAAACTACGCACTGGCAAAGCAGGCTGCGGCCGAAGCACTTACGCTGGTGAAATATGAAAACCCGGTGGAGCTTGCAGGCAGGAACATCATTGTTGCAGGCACTCTGGCAGATGATGCCGCAGCACTGAACAGCGGATGGAAGATCCCGAACGACAACTTTGAATTTGAACGGACCACAGGCGACAGCATTCTGAAAGGGATCATCAATGAAGCCGGAGAAGACAAAGTGACCTTTATCGGAAACGATACTTCCCTGATCCCGGAAAGCATCGGAGAAGATACCGTTGCCGTTCTGGTTGTCGGAGAAAAGAGCGGCACACATCAGCCGAACTGGGGCGCACAGACTCTGGAATTCCCGGCAGAACAGCAGGAACTGGCAGCAGCCCTGAAGGCAGCAGGCGCCTATGTCGTAACAGTGGTCGTTATGAACCGTGCCTATGTTCTGAGTCCGATCGCAGAGCAGAGTGACAGCGTGCTCCTTGTATATCGTCCGGGCATGACAGCCGGGGCGGAGGCTGTTGCAGATGCCCTTTTCGGCAAGGCAGCGATTACAGGTCACACACCGTTCCAGATCCCGGCCGATATGAACCAGGTGCTTTCGCAGCGCGAAGATCTGGCGAAAGATATAACAGATCCGCTGTATGACTACGGATTCGGCATTGAGACAGAAAGCTTTGGAAAATAAAAACCTGGCAACACCAGAAGGAGAAATAAAATGGCATCAATTACCTTTAATAATGTAAGCGTATCCTATGACAGGGGAAAAACAAAAACTCTGAAGGATCTGTCTCTGGAAGTAAAAGACGGAGAATTCTGTGTCTTCCTGGGACCGTCCGGATGCGGAAAATCCACGGCTATGCATTGCATCGCCGGACTCCTGAAACCGGATTCCGGTGAGATCTATATAGGCGACCAGCTGGTAACTGCCATGGAGAAAAAAGTGTTTGTTCAGCCTCAGCAGAGAAATATTGCCATGGTGTTCCAGGAGTATGCCCTGTATCCGAATATGACAGTCAGAAAGAATATGTCCTTCGGGCTCCAGACACTGAAAGTCGATAAAGCGGAAATCGAAAAACGGGTCAATTATATGGCAAAAATGCTTTCGATCGAGCATCTGATGGAACGAAAACCCGCAGAGCTGTCCGGCGGGCAGAGGCAGCGTGTTGCTCTGGGAAGAGCTCTGGTGCGTGATCCCAATGTATTCCTGCTGGATGAGCCTCTTGGAAACCTTGATGCGAAGCTCAGGGAACAGGTCCGCTATGAGCTGAAGAAGATCCAGAGCGAACTGGGCGTGACAACTGTCTATGTCACCCATGATCAGACGGAAGCCATGACGATGGCTGACCACATCATCCTGATGCGGGACGGCATGATCATGCAGGAGGGAACGCCTTCGGATCTGTATGACTGCCCGAACAATGTGTTTGTGGCAAGTTTCCTGGGGACGCCGCAGATCAATCTTTTCGACTGCCGGGTGGTGCAGAAGGACGGCAGGATCTTTCTGGAATCCCCGGAGATCACAACCGTGGTGGAAGACAAAGATGCAGCGGCATTGAAAGATTATGCAGGCAAAGAAGTGACGCTGGGCATCAGACCGTCGGATCTTTCCATAGCGGAAAATGAATCGGATGCAGCCATTAAGGCAGCGATCGACAGCATGGAGCTTTTGGGCGATGCATACCTGGTTTATGTCCGTACAGGGGACAAGGTCGTGATCTTTAAGAATACAGACCTGAATACCAAGCTGAATTCCCACATTTTCCTGAAACCGGATCTTTCCAAACTGCATCTGTTTGAAAAAGAAAAGGGAGACAGGATCAACTGATACGATAATACTTTCCTTCCAGGGCGGGGTTGTCTGCGAAATGCGGCTGTCCCGCCCGTTATTACCCGGCGGTAAATGATATAATGCATCGGTATGAAACCCGGCAGTATTGACAATAAAAAGAAGATCAGGAATTTCTGGGTCCGGACAGCAGTCTTTGCCGTGCTGGCTGCTGCTGTCCTGGCTTATACTGCTTATGTCCTGACACCGAAATATGATTACGGGATCTGCAGCATGATGAACCTGTATCAGCAGCCGGCGGATTCCATTGATGTGCTGGCCCTGGGGACCAGTCAGACCTACGGCGGGCTCAATACCAATATTCTCTGGAAGGAATACGGGATCGCAGCATATAATCTGGCGACTGCGGAACAGGCTTACTGGGTTGGCTACTATTATCTCATAGAAGCGCTGAAGACGCAGCATCCGAAACTGCTGCTCCTGGATACCAAGGCAAGTTCCTATCCCAATGATACCAACCGCCACGGCCGCGTGATCCTGGGAACCTACGGGATCCTGTCACTGCCGGAACGGGCAGCTGCGATCAGGGAGTGTACCGGAGGAGAACATGTCCTGAGCTATCTGGCGGCCTTCCCGGAGATTCATTCCAATTACAGTGAGCTGAGTGCGGATTCCTTTGCCATTCCCCCCACCAACGGAGGGCGGGGAAATACCTGGAAGGGTTATATCGAACAGGATGAAACGGAAAAGCATGAGCGTCCTTCCCTTGTCTGGACCTCTACAAAAATGGCGGTTAACGAACATGAAATGGAGTATTTCCGGAAGATCCTGGAGCTGTGCCGGGAAAAGCAGATCCCGGTGATGCTGGTGAGCTATCCGTATCCGGATTATGCCAATGATCATATGTATGTCAACGGACTGTTTAAGGCCGCTGAAGAATACGGCGTATCAGGAATCAATTACAATCATCCGGACCTTCGGTTCGGGCTCCGGTATTCTTCGGATTTTGCGGACTGGCAGCATCTGAATCTCAAGGGGAGCGCCAATTTCAGCAGGAAGCTGGCCTCGGATATCCTTTCTCTGTATGACATCCCCGACCGGCGGGGAGACGACGATTATGCGAGTTATGAGGAATGTGCGGCCAGATGGTTTGAACAGTATCCGGAGTATGCCGCAGAGGAGGATACCGCAGATATCCGGCATTCTTAAGCCTGGCCGGACAGAATGGCCTGATCTTGTCCATTGGTGTCTGTGGCTTTCCGGATCCGTCTGTTTGCGGCGAAACCGTGTCTTTTTATCCGTAAAATGAATATTTCCTTCTAATAAGAATAGTTTGCTTCCGCAATTTCATTATATTGGCCAAACAAGAATAGCCCGTTATTCTTGTTTGGCCAATTCGCCTGAAAAAAGGATAGTTTTCGTGAAACAAACGGGAAAAACTATCCTTAAATCAGCATAATAAAGAAAAAAAGGATAAAGCACGATTCTTGTTCTGGCAGAAACACAGAATCGCGGAACCTGTTCCGCCGGGAAGTGCAGGAAATTACAAGCCTCTGTGTCCGATATTACATCGACCCGGGAACGTCATAAAAATATAATCAAGCATGGAGAAGTATTTTCCAAAAATAACTTAAGAAAGGGAAAAAGACATGAAAAAGAAATTAACGATTTTACTGGCACTTGTTCTGGCACTTTCTCTGATCTGCGCATCTGCAGCTATTGCATTTGAAGCAGCAACAGAAGAAGCTGCCATTACCGAAGCCGGGTCTCCGGAAGGGGAATCCGCAGATGCCGAATCTCCGGAAGGCGAGTCTCCGGAAGGCGAATCTCCGGAAGATGCCGCATCAGAAGGCGAGGCTGAAGAAGAAGCAGCGCCTGCTGAAGAAGGCGAGTCCGGCGGAGATGCCGCAGAGGAAGAGCCATCCGGCTCCGGCGAAAGCGAAGTAGATCCGGAAGCAGAAGCAAAAGCTGCTGCAGAGCGGGAACGTCTTCAGGCAAGACTGGATTATGTAGTGATCCCTGCAGATGGGGAGCAGGTAGAACTCGGATACATTGAGGGCGTGACTCCGATCCTGGAAGTGGACGGACTGAAGTTCAAGGATATGAACAAGAACGGCGAACTGGATGTATACGAAGACTGGAGAAATGATATTGATACCCGTGTAGCGGACCTTATTTCACAATTGACGATCGAGGAAGAAGCAGGCCTTTTGTTCTGCTGTCAGCCTTCCTCCACAGATCTGTGCGATTTCCAGGAGAAGTGGAATGTATCCTGCTTCCTCTTCAATGAGAACGGCTCACCGGAGATCGTAACCAACACCACGAACAACCTGCAGGCACATGCAGAAGGAATGCGTCTTGGAATCCCCTGGACCTTCACTTCCGACCGTGAGTACAATGCATGGGGCGGTTATGTGGACAAAGCACATGAGGCATTCGGATCTGCAGATGATCCGCAGCTGGCATATGATCTGGCCTACTTTTACGGCCAGGCTATGAGAGCAGTCGGTATCCACGTTACCTTTGAGCCTTACGCAAATGAGATCGGCGCTCAGTACGGAGAGAATCCGGAACTGATCGCAGAAGTAGTTCATGCAGAGATCCAGGGTCTGGAAGATGCAGGATTTGCATCCTGTACCAAGCACTGGATCGGCCGCGGCGGCGATTCCTCCTTTGGAAATGCCCGTTCGGTAGCACAGAACTTCGATAACTGGATGGTAGGCTGGAAAGCCGCTCTGTCCGGCGGTTCCGAATGGGTCATGACCAACTGCGGCGGTACCGGTATCACCAATACCACCGACGTGAAATGGGATTCCGTAACTATGGGATATTTAAGAAATGAACTCGGCTTTGACGGTGTTGTCGTGACTGACTGGTGGGCACTGGGCGGCGGCCCCAACAATCCTGGAAGAATGACCGGTATTACTGTAGAAGGCGATGACCTTTCTACCTGGAATGCAGAGCAGCTTTACGACAGAGCTCTGGAACTTGGCACTGACGTATTCGGCGGCGGCAGAATGGAAGAAGGAACCAATTATGAAGATGCTCCTTCAAGCCTCTGGCCGCAGATCATGATCAACGGCATGACAGACGGAACCATCAAGAAAGAAAATGCGGACGGCGCAGCCACCAGAGTGCTTCGCTTCAAATTCAAAAAAGGCTTATTCGAGAATCCGTACTGTGACGTTGACGCAGCTATCGAACTGACTGCAAGTCCAGAGTGGGCAGAGCAGAGATGGGCGATCGACAGCAATGAAGCTCTTCGTGACGCGCGTAATCCTTATGAAGTGGAACTGTCTGAAAGACTGCAGGCAGAATCAGCAATCCTGATCAAGAACGATGACAATCTTCTTCCATTGGAAAAAGGCATCAAAGTTTATCTGGAAGCAAGCAACAAAGACCGTCTGAACGGATACACCAAGTACATCGGCGAATATGCAGAGATTGTGGATGATCCGGAAGAAGCAGATGTTATGATCGGTGATTTCGGTGCTATCGACGATGCATGCGAACTGTTCCTGGATGATGCTGCGGATTATGAAAAACCGGCGGTGCTGACGCTGAACCAGACCCAGCCGACTCAGTATGCCATTGAGAGCGCCCAGGCAGTAATGTATCTGAGATACAGCCAGAATGCTGACCATGGACAGACAGAAGCAGGATTCATTACTTCTACACTGCCGTGGGTCTATGCAGACCTGCTCTTCGGCGAGAGAGAGCCGGGCGGCGTCATGGTCAAGGAGCTTGCACGTAATGCAGTGGAAGATGATCAGCAGTGGAAAGACCTGGCAGGCGATCAGGGTGCATCCCCGTATGTACGTCTGATGGTCCAGGCTGTCATGGAAGATGATGAGAACCATGCATCCCCGAACAACTGGGGCGATCCGCTGATCCAAGCATTCTACGGCATGAGCTACGGCCAGCAGCCAGAGTTCAAGTACAGCTGCCTGATCCTCCCGATGTCCACAGAAGTGGTTACCGAGACCGTGGAAAGCGGCGGCAGCACCAGCGAGAGGACTTCTGCACAGACCATCAACAAGGCTGAGGCAGGTGTTCCGTTTACCGCTTATGTACTTCTCCGCAATAATGGAGCAGACGGCATCACCACAGTAGATGCTTATGTGGATGGCGAACTGGCTGCACAGAAGATCTACACCTGCTGCGGCGGTTCCTGGAGAGTTGTTCAGATCGATCTGACCATAGATGAAGCCGGTGAGCATGAGATCATGGTAGGCGATCAGGTTGCAACCCTGACAGTCGGAGAATGATCGTCTGCAAGATCATTGATCACTTGTAAGATCTTTGAATAAGCAAGAATGAGTTTGGGCCAGTCATTATGAAGAATGTTGAATAATCAATGTTTTTCTCAGCGACTGGCCCAAAGTTTCGCAGAAAATGGGCCAGTCTGAAATAAAAATGTTGTAAAACCGCCATTTCTGTTTTTAACTGGCCCAATCAGGAGCAGGATGGAAGCTGAAACGTGCGGAGAGATGAGTGCTTTACGAGTTGCGGATTTTACAACAGTTTGTGCTGTAATTTACATTTTCTGTTTGCGATGTTCCGTATAGAATGATAGCGTTGAAAATAATAAGAGCTGTAAGAAAAAATGACAGCAAAGATACGTGGTACAGGAGGAAAGAACATATGAAGAGAATGATCGCTGTAATCGTGTCGCTATGCACTTTGTTTGCTATGACAGCTACTGCATTTGCAGGAGAAGCAGCAGAGCAGCCGCTGGCAGAAGGACATAAGATGACTGCATTTGAACCGGACGGCAAACTGGATGAGTGGAATACGGATTCTCCGCTGATCCTGAGCGATCCAACTCAGGTTGTAAGGGATCTTGTATTCTGGAACGGTCCGGATGATCTGAGCGCTGTTTTTTATGTGGGATGGGATGAAGAATACTTCTATCTGGCTGCGGACATCACAGAGGATTCTCCCTTCGGCGCCATCGAAATGCTTCCGCTGGACGGCGAAGATAATATCGAGGTCTTCCTGTCCACCAATCCGGATGATGATCCTGCCCGTACGGAATACGCTACCAATGATTTCATGTTCTATCTGATCATGGACGGAGAATACTGGGATACCGCAGTTGACAGGAGCATGGTTCCGAAGGATAACCGCATGCGCTACATCTCTCAGGGCATGGATGGCGGAGAAAATGTATTTGAAGGGTATGAGTGCGCAGCGGAGCAGACCGCGACCGGATTTACCTATGAATGCCGTATCCCGTGGGAATGCTTCAGCAACAACAAGATTGATGTCTACACACCGCAGGCAGGCGATACCGTGAATTTCGACGTCCTGGTTACCGATATTTCCTATCCGTGTCCGGGAACCGAATTTATCCCGCAGATCGCATGGACCGGTACGCTGAACATGAAGACGAACCCGAGCGAGTGGGGAAGAATTACTTTTGTTGAATAAATAACCGTAAAAGTTCTGATCCTGCAGAGTTTCTCCTTAAAATGTAAACTCTGCAGGATTTTTATGATGTCATATGAAAAAAATATTCCTATTCATGATCATGGCGGTTCTTTCCGGGGCCGTTCCGGTATCTGCAGCAACCTTGAACGTCGGAGAAGACGGGGAGTACCGTTCACTGACAGAGGCCGTGCGCGCGGCACAAGACGGCGATGAAATCCTTCTGTCCCAGGGAATCTATGACGATTCCCTGGAAGAGTTTCCGATCCTGATCGACAAATCCCTTTATATCCACAGCGCAGAAGGAGAACGGGCAGCGATCAGCTGTCCTTCGCTGGATGTGACGATGAAACTTCTGAAGGAGGGCATCGTTCTGGAACAACTGGAGATCGATTTCATCCGCTACGGTCTCTATGTCCTGGCAGATGACGCGGTCATCCGGAACTGCTGTATCTCCCTGTCGGATGAAAAATGGAGAGAGACCTCCTGCGGTATGTGGGCAGGCGGAGCAAAGCATATGACTCTGGACGGATGCCGGTTCACGGACTGTGGGATCGCGCTGGCAGGACCGGAAGTGATCCCCGGGAAAAATGACGTTGCCGTGCTCACAGCGTTATTTGAAGTCGGAGAAGACATCGGTTTTTTTGACTCCCATGTGATCAGGGAATGTCAGGTCAATGAAAAACCTCTCGTTTATCTGATCGGGCAGAAAGATTCGACCTTCTCGGAGTCCTGCGGTCAGCTCATTGCAGTGAACTGCAGTAATATGACCTTTGAGGATCTGGATGTGTCTGAGACCAGCATCGGCATGCAGATCGCTTACAGCGACAATATCCGGGTGCTGAACAGCACTGCAGATTCCTGCGGGGTGTTCGGCATCTATGTCTGCAAATCACAGGATTGCCTGCTCGGCAACATCACAGCGAATAAAGGAGCCCATGGCATCGATATCCGAGATGCGGACTGCTGCATCGTCACAGGGTGCCGGACCAATGAGTGCGGACAGGGCGTCTTTTATTCCTGGGGCAGAAACTGCATTACAGCAGACTGCGAGATCCTTGATAACGGGACCGGGTATTTTTCCGCCGGAGGATTGCACAATCATGTCATGAACTGCGAGATCGGGGGAAACGAACTGGGACTGTATATCCAGCATGAACCCTTTGCCGTGACGGACTGCACGATCCGGGAGAATACATCCTGCGGACTTCGGTTCACAGATTCCCGGGCGATTATCAGCGGCTGCGCCTTTGAAGACAATTTTGTGGGAGCGCTGGCGCTGGCGCAGAGCAGCGGGATCCTGTACGGCTGTTCCTTTGAAGGTAATTCGGAAAATGCCGTTTACATCAAGGAGTCGGAGGAACTGCAGCTGTCGGGCAATACATTTGCGGAAGGCGATGAGGTATTTATTAAGGAATAACCCGGTTTCAGGGCATTTCATCCTTGACACCGCAGAGTATTTATTGTACAGTTAACGGACTTATAAGTGTCTTTAAATGCGAGATACTTTGACCCTCGATCCTTCGGGAAAGAGTAAAGGCCATACGGACAGCCGGGTCAAATGCCGAAATGCACCACCTTAACGTGGTCGGCAACTTTCGTTGCCTTATTGATTGAGTTAAAAGCTCAGTTTTATAAGTTGGTTACTTTATAACCGGTGCCTTCGCAGGGCATATAACTTGTGAAATGGTCAATAAGTGTAGTAAAAGTGATTTTGCTTTCAAGACACTTGAATCCCGGCTTCGTACGGATACTGTATCCGAAGAGGCAGACAGGAACCAGTAGGAACCACAGGTGATGCGCCAGGAAGGCAGATCACCTGTTTTTTTTGCAGTCGGAACGGTTCGGGGGAACGCTAATGAAAAAGATCGTTGAACTGAAAAACATCAGCAAATCGTTTGACGGGGAGACCGTACTGGACAATAT
>R26__coassemble_405_pt1 | contig 27213 bp, 26 predicted proteins | sample R26__metabat2_high_PE_046 | metagenome-assembled genome bin R26
TTCATGAACTGGGCGTACAATGCCACGGCCAGGACCGAATTGTTCCCGGAATTCAGCTCCAGCATGGGGGATGTCAGGACCGCTTTGCTGAAATCATCCGGATACATTTCAATATAAGCCGCACTGACGCCGCCGCCCATGGAATGTCCGAAGATATATTTCGGAAGCAGCGGGTTCTTTCGCTGCTTCTCGACGATATCTGTTACAAAGGAATGCAGGTCCCTGATCAGATCCCGGTAATCCTTGATATAAACAAGGGATGGATCTTTGACGAGACGGTAGGACTTTCCGTGCCCCATCTGCTGGATCTGCCACACGTTATAGCCGGTCTGCAGGAAGTAATAGACCACTTCATTGAATTTATCCAGTCCCTCCGTAAAACCGTGGACAAGCACCACATCAGCGTGGGGGGTATCTGCCGCGTAGGTCCGGTAGTGGATCTTATGACCGGGCACCCGTTCAAAATCGCCGCTTTTCTTTCGCTGCAGCAGATACGGAAGGACGATATTCTCCATATCCACCTTGTAATTCGCTTCCCTGATAAAATCAATCTGGTTCATTTCCTTACTCCTCTTCTCTTACCCATCTGCCTGTCCGGCAATATTTCCACAGATCATCTCTCCAGGTCTTTTTGAAGGCTGTTCGGAACGCCCCGGGGTCCTCGGACAGCGTAAATGCCGTAGTCTTTCTTCAGCACTTCAAAGGTGAACTGCTCCGGCGGATACTGCCTGAGCAGCCGGATCTTCATTAACGCCGTGATCGTGAGATTCTGATCCTCAAAATGATAGGGAATATCCGTTTCCAGGACCTCGCAGCAGTACAGGATCGCCGACACCGGTGCCGCTACGTACATATAGACCGTGTCCCCTGCCCGGATACCGTTGCCCTGCTTCCAGTCGATCTCCCGAGACCGCTCAAATGCGCCCTGCACATCGTAGAATTTTGGATTGGCGGGAATGATCCACTGCTTCGGCGGCCGCATCTGCTGCTTTTTCTTTTTGGAAGCAGTCACCTCATAGCTCAGATCGATGAGACCGCAGATCTCCTGAAATGGCACGGTCCCGTCTAAAAGGACGGAGATCCAGCTGCTCCCGCTGCTAATGTGATAGGCGGGGAAATACCCTTTCTGCCTGAGCAGCATGTCCCGGTAGAAAAGATCGTCCAGCTTGACATTCAGGATATCAAGGATCTCATCCCCCCGAAGTCCCAGTCTGCCGGCAGATACGTCCATGACGGCAGCGAACCATTTGCGGTTGTCTTCATGACGGAATACCGCATAATCCGGAAACCGTTTCCACAGATATTCCGGCTGTGCCTGGTATTTTTCTTTGACATAGGCGAACACTTTCTTTCGCAATCCTTCCGGCTGTTTCATCTCGTCTTTACCTTCAGTGTTTTCAGATATTCCTTCTGCTGCGGCGTGATCCGGTAGCTTTCCACCGCTTTCTGGATCGTTTTGTTGTGGGTCCAGGGATCCAGCTTCTGCTTTTCGATATAGGGCAGCACCGCCTCATACTGCTTGGCCAGTGCTGTGGCAAAATACCAGGCGATCATCATGTTGACATAGTATTCTTCGGACCGGACCTTAGATACTATTGCCGAGTATTTCGGATCAAAAGCCTCATCCAGGAAATGCTGCATCAGCATCCCGATACCGAACCGCACCGTGTATGTCCGGCCGGAGGCAAGCCACTGTTCGATATGGTGCAGCAGTTCTTCCCGGCATTTTCGGAATACCTTCGGCGACAGTTGGTCGCAGGTGGCCCAGTTGTTCACATAGGGAAGAAACTGTTCTGTCCTTTCAAACGCTTCTTCAGGATCTTTGATCTCGGAGATCACAAAAGCATGCAGCTGGGTTTCGTCAAAATACTCGTGGGGCAGTTCTTCCAGAAAAGCCTGCGTATCCTCTTCCTTCACGATCTGTCTGGCGAGTTTTCGAAGCAGCGGCGTGCGGACCCCGATAACCTGGTCCAACCCCATGCCGGGGATCAGTTTTGCCTGAAATTCCCGATACGCCTCATCCTGCAGCAAATACAGCTCTTTCCTGATCTCGGCTCCTGTCATGACATTCCTCTTTTCTGCTGCTTCTCGTTATCCAATTCCCAGCAGCTCCCAAAGTATCCGTACAAAGAAAATGACTAAAACGGTGCAGATCAGCGGCTTTACGATCCTGGATCCGTTCCGGGAAAAGCTTCTGGCTCCCAGCCAGTTTCCGGCGATCCCGAAAACGCCTGCCACCAGTCCCAACGCAAAGATCACATGACCGTTCACAAGATATGTCACCATGGCCGCGATATTGGTGGACAGATTGATCACCTTGGTAGTACCGGCCGCCAGGTTCAGGTCCATATGGGCGATCCCCGTCAGAAGGAGCAGCAGGAAGGTTCCGGTTCCCGGTCCGTAAAAGCCGTCATAAATGCCGATCCCGAAGGCGCAGACCGCGGCGATCACATACATCCTGCGGGTAAGGGACTGCTGCGTATTGTCCGGAGAAGCTTTCAGGCGTTTTGACCGGAAGACATAAAAGCCCGTGATGGGCAGGATGAACAGGAGCAGGATCTTAAAAATGTGATCGCTTACAAGAAGCGCCAGATTAGCGCCGCCGGCAGACCCTGCCAGGGCGCAGACAGCGCACAGCGCTGCCAGTTTGACCCGGATATACCCCTGCCGCCAGAATTTCACGGTCGTAAGGGTGGTCCCCTTGGCAGAACTCACTTTATTGGTCCCGATGGCGGTATGCACCGGAAGGCCAGCGATCAGATAAGCCGGCAGTGAGATGAGTCCCCCACCCCCTGCCACAGCGTCCACAAACCCTCCCAGGAACACCAGCGGACATATGATCAGATACTGCACAAACAGGCTCATAGGAAAACACCTTTCGCTTTATGTCCGCCGCGCGGTTACTGCACGGATCTCCACAACAGGAGGTTGCTGGTAAATTCAGCCTGCAACCGCCCTTCTTCCTTCAGCCAGGTCAGGTATGATCTTACCGTACTGCCTGTGAGCACATACTGCTCAAAAGTAAGCTCCAGTCCGTATCCGTCAAACAGCGCTTTTAATATATCGTCCCAGCCGGCAGGCTCCCGGCACACGGAAAGGATCCGGTCCGCGATCTCCATGACACAGTCTGTGTTGACCTGTGCCAGAGAAGCGATCTCTTCCTTTCCCGCTGCAACTGCATGCGCCGGGATAAACAGGTTCGCTTCCATTCCTTTTACATCTTCCAGTGTGTTCAGGTAAGCCTTCACATCCACCAGAAAACTGATCCGGTATTTTTCCAGCGTCTCCCGGCTGGCAAGGCAGTCCGCCAGATACACGTTTCCATCCGGCGTCCGAAATCCCGTCATGGCAAAGGAATGTCCCGGCAGCGTGATCGCTTCCCATCCTGCAGGCAGCACCTCCGGCGAAAGGGGCAGTACATCGCTTTCCTGAGCCATCAGAAACTTGTGACGCAGGTCTTTCGGAGGATTGGCACCGTACAGATAAGACGGCTCCAGCACCGGATGCTCCGTAAAATCCCTCTCGATCCCCGGCGCATAGATCCGGCAGCCGGTCTGCGTCTGCAGATACCGGTTTCCGCCGATATGATCCGCATGGGAATGGGTGTTATAGATTGCCTTAAGACTCCAGCCGTTGGCATCCAGGATTTTTTTGACTTTCTTGCCGGCATCTTTGTCATTGCCGCTGTCTATGAGGCAAACCTCATTTTCCCCGGTTCTCACGAGCCCGATCTTTGCCGGGCTCTGAATATAATAGTCATGCTGCGAGATCTGGATCAGTTCGTACATGCAAGTCTCCTTTGCTGCATCTCTTGTTCCGGTCGATATCTTTTAAAAAACTTTCGATTTTACTTGACCTTTTCGGGTAAGAAGTGCTACCATTCTCTTCAGACACGGAAGCGTAGCTCAGTTGGGATGAGCGCTCGCCTCACACGCGAGAGGTTCACGGGTTCGAGCCCCGTCGCTTCCACTCAGACAGAAACTGCTGCATCATTGCGGCAGTTTTTTATTTCCCCGTGGTGCGGTAAAGCTCGGTATAGGTGAGTTTCCCGTCCATCCGTTCGGACAGCATCAGACTCATGTGATCCGCTGCGGTTTCAAATGGTTCCGGCAGAAGTTCCGTCTTATCCCAGTCCTTGACGTGCAGTTCCCGGGCCAGCGTCACGTGGGGCTTAAAACTCTTTGCGTCAGGGGAAAACCCTGCTTTTCGCAGAGAAGCGATCAGCTCATCATGAACCTTCTCCAGCTTCCGGCTGTACTTCAGGCTGATCTTCCACAACTGGGACGGCTTCTCCCGTCCGGATACAAAATACCCCACATCATGAAACGTCAGTTCCATCGGCGGGAACTTTACCTGATCCATTGCTGCTTTCACATCTTCCAGCTGATCTTCCGGCACTTCTCCGAGAAATGCCAGCGTCAGATGCAGGTTTTCCTCCCGGCTGAAATTGCCCCGGCCGAGTTTTTTCAGTCTGTTTTGTACCTGCAGCAGTTTGTCTTTTGTTTCCTGGTCAAAATTGATGGCAATAAATAATCTCATGTTTTCCGCCCGTTCTTTCTGATTTGTTCAGCATTATACCATATTCTTTCTGCAGATACTGTTTTTTCTGAAGATACTTGTGGATTCCTGCCTGGAAACATATTATAATGTCTCCGCTATGGAACTGTTTTTTATCTTTGAGATCATCGGGACAATTGCATTTGCCATTTCGGGAGCGCTTATGGCGATCCGCAAAAAAATGGATATTTTCGGCGTAGCGATCCTCGGTATGACCACGGCTGTAGCCGGCGGAATTATCCGGGACCTGGTGCTGGGCATCACGCCGCCGGCCGCTTTTGTGCACCCTATTTACGCCCTGGTAGCCATCGGCGTCTCCGTGATCATGTTTATCCCTGCGATCCGCAAAGCCTTAAGCAAACTGGAAACGGTGCTGCTGATCATGGACTCCATCGGACTGGCGATCTTTACCGTGATCGGCGTCCGCGCAGGCATGGAATTTCACAATCTTTTCCTGACGGTCTTCGTAGGCACTGTGACCGGCGTCGGAGGCGGCGTCTTAAGAGACCTGTTCGCCGGCAATCGTCCTTATATCTTCGTAAAGCATTTTTACGCCTGTGCCTCCATCATCGGCTCTCTCATCTGTGCCCTTCTCTGGGAGCAGAACGAGCTGATCGCCATGATCGCCGGCATGGGATCAATTTTCATCCTGCGCATCCTGGCCGCTGTATTCAAGTGGAGCCTGCCGAAGGCATGAGTATTCGGGAGCATCCGGGCGACTATCCGTTTTTTTCATTTATCTGTAAAATAAGAATAGTGCTCTATTCTCATTTGATTAATAAATGCCAAAAAAGAATACTTTTCTAGCGAAAAGTATTCTTAAATCAACATAAACAATAGAACAAGAATAGTGCACTATTCTTATTTGGCTGAAATATTAAAATCGCGACAACAAACTATTCTTGTTTAGCCAGAATACGCCAATTGCGAATAGTCTGCCTACCGCACTTCTTCAAATATCTCCCTGATCTTCTCCGCAACAGCCATCGCGATCGCGCCGTGGCCTTCCGGAGACAGATGCACGCCGTCGGTCACGGACGGTCCTGTCACGTTTGCCGCATCCAGGAACCATATGCCGCATTCCCTGGCAAGCTTTCCATATAGGCAGCCCAGCTGCTTTGATTCTTCCGCTTCATTACAGGCGGCGTTGTCATTGACCGTACCTGTGATCAGGACCGGCGAGATAAGAAGGATCCTCGTTTCCTCCGGAAATACCGGATAGGACAGATGAAACCGCTCGTTGGCACTCAGCGCTTTTCGAAGAAGCGCCTGCATTCCTGTCGCGCTTCCTTCCGCATCTGTATATTTCAGATCGTTGGTTCCCAACATGATCACCAGCAGGTCCAGCGGCTTATGTGTCTGCAGCTCATAATCCAGGCCTTCCAGGCCGTTCCTGCATCCTTTGACGGGATCGTCAAATGCGGTCATGCGGCCGTTCAGTCCCCCTGCAACACAGTGGTATCCACCTCCGAGAATGTCTGTGCAGATGGTCGTCCAACGGTTCTCCAGCGGATATCTTCCTCCGGTGGAGGGATCAAATCCCCAGGTATTGGAATCGCCATAGAATAAAATATTTTTCATTTTTCTTTTCCCCGTATATGTCAACCGGATGCCTTTCTGAGAGGCTCTTTCGTACGGCCTGACAGATTCTGAATGAACTGTAGCATAGAAAGCCGGACTCCTCAAGATTGTGGGCGGTTCCTGCACAATAATCGCGATTGTGTACGGTGCTTCCTTGGTACACAAACGGCATTTTTCAGCAGAGATCAAAAATGTCCATAGTTCCGTGCAAAAACAGTCTGCACACAACTATGGACATGATTTAACACTCTATAATCTGCCTCGCCGGTAGAAGAAAGCGATCAATAACCCTGCGATCACTACTGCAGCGGAGATCCCCAGCCAAATCCAGACACTGCTGTCCAGTTCGGACAGGCTGACCTTGTTGGATGCGGTGGTTTCCTCTTCTTCCGTCACATCCTGTTCCTGTCCTGCAAAACTGCGGGATTCTCCAGGGGCTCCGCCTCCGGCGAATTCTTCCGGTGTTTCACCCTCTGCGAAACCCGGCATCTCACCCTGGGCTTCTCCCTCCGGTGAACTGCCCTCTTCGAAACTCGGCACTTCACCTTCTTCGAAACTCGGCAACTCACCTTCTGCTAGCTGCTGCCTTCCGTCCGATTCTCCTTCTTCCGTAGGAGCGCTGCCCTGCTCCGGACGCTGCATCTGCCCGGCATCCATCGAACCGCCAAATCCTCCCGGCTGAGCGTCTCCATAGGTCGTTGAAACCTCTTCGAGAGTAATCTCTTCCTGAGAATCTCCGATCACCACATAACAGGTCTCCCCAACGGTCATTGCCGGACAGCTCAGGCTCACGGCTGAAAAACTGCATGGCACCTCCCATGTGAGAAGTACATTTCCTTCTGTATCCGCAACAGAGACCGTCGTTCCGGACTGAACGCCGCTTTGATAAGTATACAGGATGGAGCACTGGGAAGAGGTGCTGTCAAACTGCTCCGCCATCTGGCTGCTGCCGGCTGCCACCACGGTCCCGCCGCTGATCTCGCAGACGCCGCCGCTCTCACTTGCATAATCGATCGCCGAGTTGGAGCCGCTGTTCAGGAGACTGATCCTGACATCCCCTCCGGAAACATAAATATCACCATTGGAGTCCAGGCCGTCGGCATCCGTTCCTGTCTGATTAATGATCGTGAGGGTGCCGCCGCTGATCCAGATATAGGAGCCACTGGCGTTGACACCGTCATCCTCCGGATACACTGTCACATCGCCGCCTGCCAGGGTAACCGTCTGAGCTTCCAGCCCTTCATAGCATTTTGTGATAAGCACAGTTCCGCCATTTACGGTAAGGGATGCATCGGAGTGGACCCCGTCATCCACCGCGTTGAGCGTCATCAGGCCACCGTCGATCACTACATCGGAAACTGCGTTGACGGCATCATCTCCGCTGTCGATCGTGATCGTTCCGGACTCGACATAGAAAAGTTCTTCCGGATTTTCCTGTACCGCGCCTTCATCTCCTGCCGTGATCTGAAGATCCGCCTCCCGGAAGCAGAAACTGTCGTTGACCCGGATACCGTCCACCGGGGCAGTGATACAGATCGTCCCGCCGGTGATGGCCAGATCATCCTTTGCTGCGATGCCGTGCCGGTATGCCGCCGTCACAGTCAGGCTTCCGCTGCCGTTGATTGTCAGATCGTCCTTTGCAAAAACAGCGGCATTGGTATTGTCGGAAAGCGCGTCAGACGAATACTCTTCCCCGCTCTCCAGGAAGTTGTCCGTTCCCTCCGCCAGCGTCAGGAAGACCTTCTCCGCCTGATCCACGATAAATGCCGCATCATCCGAACAATAGATACTCACACCATTCAGCAGGATCCAGACTTTAGAGGTGTTGTAAGCGTCCACGATAATGCTTCCGTCAGACAATTCCCCTTCCAGAACATAATATCCGGCGCCGGCGATCACCACATTTCCATCCAGGGCATAAGCGCCTTTTCCGGATACGGTGGCCGTATCCCCTTCCAGAATGATTTTTGTGGCGTTTTCCGTGCTCCAACTTCCGTTCAGGTCATTGGAGGTAAAATGCTCCGTCTTTTCGGTATAAGGCGAGTCCTCATCTACAATGGGAACGATCCCCAGCTTTTCCCCGTTCATAAACAGGATCGTCAGGATCAGGGCACAGGCGATAACGACAACGCAGATCAAATCAATTCTCTTATGCGTTGACATCTTTCATGCCTCCTTATCCCATGTAATCGCCGTTGTAGCTTACCAGGACGGCGCTTTCCACGCCCTCCATGTCGGACAGCTCGTTAATGAAATCGGTATTGTCCTCTGCCAGACGGATCTCCAGATTCAGTTCGATCTCTCCTTTGCGGGCAGTCTTGCTCTTGACCACACATTTTTTCGTCTTACCGGTCAGATATTCCACGGCCTGTTTCTCGCTGGCGCTGTCCTGGCAGCGGATCACCACAATATAAGGGTTCACACTGGATCTGCGGTTGGCAAAAAGAAGGATGATAACGCCGATGATGATACTGCCGATCACTGCCAGCGGGATCATGCCTGCTGCCAGCACAATGCCTGCCGCGATCGCCCAGAACAAAAAGGCAATATCCAGAGGCTCCTTGATAGCCGTACGGAAACGCACGATGGAAAGAGCACCGACCATACCAAGGGACAGGACCACGTTGCTGGTAACTGCCAGGATCACGAAAGTCGTGACCAGGGTCAGGGCGATCAGCGTGACGCCGAAGCTGGAGGAGTACATGACTCCCGAAAAGGTCTTCTTATAGATCAGAAAGATAAACAGTCCGATCGCAAACGCAAGCACCATTGCGATTGCCATATCTAAGAGGCTGACGCTTGCCACATTATTTAAAAAACTGGATTTGAAAATATCACTGAATGTCATGGATTTCTTCTCCTATCTGTAAAACTGTGTTTCATATATATTGTCTGCTGCAGCCGGTACTGCGCTTTCTAAAAGCACCGATGCGGCCATGTTTTATCCGTAGATCCGGCACTGGGCATATTTGGAAAATGCTCCGGAACGTACTCCCGGCAGCTGCACGGCATCCCGGATGATCGCCGGAAGGTAGGCATCCCACTTCACTTCCAGGATGATCGGGGCGTCTCCGGCAGGAACAGTGATGCAGTCCGGATTCAGGAAGTCCGTCTTATCAAGCCCCGTCCGGATATCATAATCCAGTGTGACCCGGACATTTCCCGGCCCAAAGATAAAGGGCTCCCGGGTATAGTCCACGATGGTCTTCGGCGCCATTCCCTGATAGATCATCTTGCAGTACAGCTCCTTGATCAGAGGCCTTTCGCTGTCCAGCATCCAGCCGATGTCACCGTCCACGATCTTCTGCGCTTCCTCTTTCGTCAGGTCCGCGCTGTATTTGGTACCCAGGCCGTTCAGCTTGCTTTTCTTTTCCAAATGGATAATGGACGGATCGAGATTGTAATAGCGGATCCGGAATTTCTCCCTGCGATTGACGCCGTCCACCTTCTCTCTAAGAGCCTTGTCGTTCAGATTGTCAAAATAAAGGCTCCGGATCAGGTATTTGCCGTCTATCGCATGAGGATCCGGTGTGGCGATCGCCCGCATCCGCTGCCGGATGGCGATCAGATCCGACCGGGAAATCTCGTGCTTCCATTCATGCCGGTAATGAATTCCCATGCTGCATCTCCTTTTTACATGTTGCTGATACGCTATTTATACCGTGTTTTCCTTATACGAAACTTAAATTTCCGGTGGAAACCGGATCTTTGGTTGAAAAGTGTACAAATTCTTGATTTGTGTACCGTTTTTGCGGGCTCGACGTGTGCTTCTGCAAGGTTTTTTGCCTTGCAAAAGATGCTTAATGGTTATTTCAGACAAATATTCACTTTGTATTTTAGTAATATAGTACAAGAAAGCAGAGACAAAGGAGAAAACCCGGAACTAAAATGGTACACAACTCACGATTCTGTACAAAACGACACTTGTTTTATTAATCCCGGACATAAAAAAGGCCGCTGCAAACTGCAGCGGCCTGTCTACATCTACTACAACTATTATTTCTGCGCCTTGATGGCTTCGATCATCTCCGGAACGATCTGGAACAGATCTCCCACCAGACCGTAGTCTGCAACTTCAAAGATCGGTTCATTCTCGTTTTTGTTGACGGCAATGATCAGTTCGGAATTCTGCATGCCGGCTTTGTGCTGGATCGCGCCGCTGATGCCGAGAGCCACATATACTTTGGGATGCACAGTCTTGCCGGTCTGGCCTACCTGCCGATCCGCGCTCATGAGACCTGCATCCACCAGGGCACGGCTGCTTCCCACGACACCGCCGCCTAATGCATCAGCCAGCTGCTGCGCCAGTTCTTTCGCCCGGGCAATATCTCTGGCAGCTCCGTTGCCGATGGAAACGATCACATCGGCACCGATCAGGTCTACGATCTCTTTGGCTTCCTTCGCAACTTCCAGAACCTTCTCATGAAGAGCATCGGCATTGAGACCCATCTGCAGTACTTCTACTTCGCAGGCATCGGCTTTTGCCTGGTCAAAAGGCGCTTTCTTCATAACGCCGGGACGCACCGTTGCCATACATGGACGGAATCTCGGGCAGATGATGGTTGCCATCAGATGGCCGCCGAAGGCCGGACGGGTCATCTTCATGTTCACGTCTTCCATCTTGAATTCGGTATTGGCCACATCTACGTTGGAGTTCTTGTCCAGGAAATCCACATAGGTATTCATGTCGATATCAAGATGTGTACAGTCAGCGGTCAGACCGGTATGAAGACGAGCTGCGCATCTCGGCCCCAGGTCTCTTCCGATGTTGCTGGCTCCCAGGAGCAGTACTTCGGGCTTTCGTTCCATAACGACTTTGCAGACCACATCCGTATAGGCTTCATTCGTATAAATCTTTAAGGCAGGGTCTTCACAGACGATCACTTTGTCTGCGCCGTATCCTCCCAGTTCCTTTGCAAGATCTGCCACTTGGTCACCCAGAAGCAGACCTACCAGTTTCGATCCTCTCTGGGCGGCCAGTTTTCTGCCTTCCGAGATCAGTTCAAAATCCGTATTCATCAGCTTTCCGTCTCTTTGTTCGCAGAACACCCAGATATCGGAAAACTCTTCTATCGCTTTGCTGTTGTATTCAGCCATATTGGTCTCCTTTCTATATCACGTGTTTTGCTGCCAGTCTGTCTGCCAGTGCGGCAGCCATTTCTTTCACGCTTCCCTGAAGCATTTCCCCCTGTCCCTTGACCGGCGGGTTGAACGACTTGAAGATATTGGTCGGAGATCCTTTCAGTCCGATGGTATCCGCCTCGATCAGCGGTTCGTCCTTCAATGCTTCATAATCAAGGATCAATAACGGCTTTTCATCCGCTTCGAAAACGCCCTGCACTGTCATATAGCGGGGCTCATTCAATTCTTTGATACAGGTGATCAGGCAGGGGGATTTCACCTGGATCTTCATATAGCCATCTTCCAGCGCTCTTTTCACGGTATAGGTATTTCCGTCTTTTTCGATCTCCGTGGCGTAAGTCACCTGCGGAAGATGGAGCTTTTCGGCAATCTGCGGGCCGACCTGTGCGGTATCGCCGTCAATGGCCTGGCGTCCGCAGAGGATCAGGTCGCCTTCTTCAATCCCGAGATGGTGGATGCCGCCCGCAATGATCTGGCTGGTGGCGAATGTATCCGATCCGCCGAACTCTCTGCCTGAGATCAGCACGGCTTCATCTGCGCCCATAGCCAGAAGTTCCCGCATCATTTCCCCTGCCTGGGGAGGTCCCATGGAGATTGCGACTACAGTGGCGCCTTCCCGTTCCTTCAGGGTCAGGGCTGCCTCCATGGCGTTGAGATCATCAGGATTGATGATGGTGGGCATTTTGCTCCGGTTCATTGTTCCGTCCGGATTCACAGCTACCACGCCGGAGGTATCCGGAACCTGTTTTACACATACATATATCTTCATTTTTCTGGATCCTCCTTTACTTCAGCAGCATGCCGGAAATAACCATCTGCTGCACCTGGCTGGTTCCTTCATAGATCGGTACGATCCTGGCGTCACGATAGAACCGCTCTACTTTGTATTCGTTGATGTATCCGTATCCGCCGTGGATCTGGACAGCCTTATATGCTACATGGTTGGCTGCCTCTGCGGCAAAATACTTCGCCATGGAGCAGGCCTGTCCTGCTTCTTTTCCGGCGTCTTTCAGCTGTGCCGCATGATAGACCAGCTGACGGGCTGCTTCCGTTTCCGTTGCCATATCTGCCAGCATAAAGCTGATGGCCTGGAAATTGGCAATGGGCTTGCCAAACTGTTTTCTTTCTTTTGCGTATTTGATCGCCTCTTCCAGACATCCCTGGGCAATGCCGACGCCCTGGGCTGCCATACCGAGACGACCGCCGTCCAGTGTCTTCATGGCGTAGCCGAATCCTTTGTCTTTCTGGCCCACCAGCGCATCCTTTGCTACATGCACGTCCTCCATGATCAGGTCACAGGTAGGATACCCTTTGATACCCATCTTGTGCTCCGGCTTTCCGCAGGAAACGCCCGGCAGATGCATATCCAGGATGAACATAGAAATACCGCGGCTGCCCTTCTGTTTCGGATCCGTCTTGGCAAAGACGATGCAGTAATCTGCCACCGGCGCGCCGCTGATGAAAGTTTTGCGGCCGTTCAGGATGAAGCTACCGTCCGGCTGCTCTTCCGCTCTTGTGGTGGTGCCGCCGGCATCCGAACCGGCACCGGGCTCTGTCAGGGCAAATACCATGATCTTCTCTCCCCTGGCAACCGGCGGAAGATAGAACTGCTTCTGCTCTTCGCTTCCTGCCAGCATCAAGGGGCCGCCGCCCAGGGAGTTGGATGTATTGGCATAGATCGACATAACAGGCGATACCCGGGCAAATTCTTCTACCAGCAATGCGTAGGACAGATAGTCCCCGCCGGCTCCGCCGTATTCTTTCGGGATCTTCACGCCGCAGAATCCGTAACGGGACATTTTATTGAAAATATCCCAATCAAATTCCCCGGTCTCATCCAGCCTGTCAAGAAGCTCTTTTGTAAATTCCGTTTCCGCGAACTGTCTGCACAGTTTCTGGAATCTTAAATGCTTTTGATCAAGAATCATATTTTCCTCCTGCTATTTCCGTGATTGCTTTATTTACAAGGTCAGGCCGTCCCAGTGTTCCCGGAACATGCCTTCATCCATCAGCTTCAGATCCGCAGAGATCTCCGGCCGGAAATCCATATTGGCCAGAATGTCCTTCTCCAGATCGATGCCCGGCGCGATCTCGATCAGCGTCAGTTTTCCATCGATCAGCTTGAACACACAGCGTTCCGTTACATACAGAACATTCTGATCCTTCGGTGCCTTTTCCGCAGAGAAGGTGATCTGCTCCACATTCTTAACGAACTTGCGGATCTTTCCTTCCTCCACAATCTCCAGCTTCCCGTCATGGACCGCATATTTGGCTTTGGCCATAAAGGTACCGCAGAAGATGACCGTCTTGGTGGCGCTGGTAATGTTGATGAATCCGCCGGGGCCGGTAAGGCTCGGTCCGAACTTGGAAACATTGTTGTTGCCCTTCTCATCGATCTGCCCAATTCCCAGCACGGTAACGTCCAGATTGCCGCCGTCGATCAGGTCGAACATATCGTTGTGGGTCATGATCGCTTCCGGATTGTAGGCACTTCCGAAATTGGGAAGAGCTGCCGGAACGCCGCCCACCATACCGGATTCCGTACTCAGTACGATTTCATCGATATGGCCTTCTTCTGCCACGATGGAAGCAGTATCCGCCGCGATGCCGATTCCCAGGTTAACCACATTTCCCTTCTTCAGAGCAGCCGCACAGCGACGGCAGATTACTTTGCGCTCTGTCAGATCCAGCGGTTTGATCCGGTCTACCGGTTTTTTCACATTGCCGCAGAAAGAGGGTTCATAGTAAACGCCTTCTGTCTGCCAGCAGGCATCCGTACTGGTTGCCTGGACGATATAATCCACCAGGATTCCGGGGATCTTTACATCTTTCGGATGCAGCGTTCCTGCCTTGGCGATGTATTCCACCTGCACGATCACGATGCCGCCGCAGTGCTTCACCGCCTCTGCGATCGACAGCGCTTCACTGAGCACGGACTCATGTTCAAAAGTCACATTGCCGTTGGTATCAGCAGTCGTTCCCCGCAGGATTGCAACATTTACAGGGAAGGATTTATAGAACAGGTACTCTTCTCCATCAAATTCGATCAGCTTGCAAATGTCTTCCTTGGTGACCTGGTTCATGCGCCCGCCATCCAGCCTGGGATCTACGAAAGTGCCGAGTCCGACTTTGGTGATCAGTCCTGGTCTTCCTGCTGCGATTTCCCTCCACAGGTTTACGATCACGCCCTGGGGCAGGCACCAGCATTCCAGTTTGTTTTCTACCGCCAGCTTATTGAGAGTAAATGCGCTTCCAATATGAGCTGCGCTCCATTTGGTTACCAGCCCTTCCCCTGCTTCCCCAAGCCGGGTAATGCCTCTGGTTTTCCAGTCACCCATAGCACTTCCCTGCTTCACGTTCAGATTGCATGGATGCCCTGTTTCTTTATAATTGTCCCGGATCGCGCATCCGATCTCCTCTGCCCATCCGGACAGTCCCATGCCGCCGCACGCAATTGTGGCGCCATCAGGGATCAGCTGTGCTGCTTCCTTTGCAGTGATAATCTTTGCCATAACCTCCTCCTTGTATAGTGGTTTACAATTACTGTTTTCTTACCGCTTCTTTCATTTGCAGTCCTATAATTTCAGTATAGTATTTTTGCCTTTCCCGATAAATTGTTCGTAATTTCTATTTATATACTTATTATTCGTATTACTACTTATTTTTTTCTATATTTATACTTGCCGTTTCCGACAGGATCATATATAGTAAAAAAGGCAGATTTATCGCATTTGGTAAGGAGACAGTGATGGCAGTCAATCTCACCATGAAAGAAAGCTCTTATATCTCTCAGGTCATTTACAGGATCAATCTGTGCGATTCCTTTCAGGACCTCTCCCGCATACTCCTGTCCCAGATCAAGACCATCATCCCTTTTCATAAAGCCATGGCTCTGAAGGTCTCTTCCCGCAACAATGAATTCATCTATGAAGAACCGTATTTTATCGGTCCGGAAAATGAATCTTTCGATGAATCCAGGTTTGTGGAAGGATCCTATCGTTCCATCTGGTGGGAATACATGGACGCGCCATGGAGTTCTGTCTTCCGCGCTTCCGATGCCCGGGATGAGGAGGAATGGTGCCGTTCTGCCCTGTATCTGGATATCTATAAGACCCAGAATCTGTATTATGCTCTGCAGGCGACCTTTGTCCATAACGATATCAAGCTGGGAATGATTGGTCTGTACCGCACAAAAGAAGATGGGGATTTTACAGAAAAAGAAGTGTTTTTCCTGGAACTTCTGAAGATTCATATCGAGCTGAAACTCTACCGTCTCGTCACGAGATACAGGGGATTCAAAGCAGATCCCACTGCTCCGGGCTTCGCTGTACCGAAAGCCATGATCAATGAATACAATCTGACCCGCCGGGAAGAAGAGATCATCAACATGCTGCTGAACGGAGCTACTGACCAGGATGTCACAGAAGAGCTGTGCATCACGCGTTCCACCTTTGAGAAGCACATTCATAACATATATAAAAAGACCGGCGCGAAAAATCGCGTCAGTCTTTTCAGTATTTTCAGAAGCCTATGATAACGGCTGGCTATTTCAGCCCGATCTTCCGGTTTTCCTCCTTGACAAAATCCACCAGCAGCTGTCTTGCCTTGTTTTTATTGGACCTGTTCCATACCAGATCCACCTCCAACTGCACCTGATAATCTTTGGTATGGATATAACTGATAAGGCCACCGTATACTTTCCGGGTATTGGAAAACAGATGTCCCACCGCAAGCCCGCAAGAAACCGCCAGGACAAGTTCATCCACGTTATTTGCTATGATAACGCTTTTCGGTTTATAGCCGTTTTCCGTCAGGATATTGATCAGATTGGCAAACGGAACATGATCGGAGGTCGGCTGGATGCCGATATAGTTCTCTCCCTGGAGCTGCTCGATGCCCAGCTCTTTCTCTCCTGCCAGCGGATGATGTTTGCTGACCACCACCGCCAGATGATCCCTGGAAAACGGGATCCCCTCCACTTCACTTTCATTGTCCAGTTCAAACCGTGTCTGGAAAGCAATGTCCAGCATATTACCCAGGATCTGCGTACGGTTCTGAGCTGCCGTATTACGGTGCAGGGACAAAGAGATCTCCGGATGGATCTTACGGAATTCATGCAAGGTATCTGTCAGTCTTCCATACTCGATCCCAGTACAGCCGATATTCAGTGTGGTATCCGGGTTTTCTCCCAGGGAGCGCACTTTATTTTCCAGATCCTCTCCGTATTTCAGAAGGATCGGCGCTTCATTATAAAGAAGTTGTCCTGCCTCCGTCAGTTCTACCGTCCGGTTGTCCCGGAACAGCAGCGTGGTTCCCAGTTCTTTTTCAAATTCCGAGATCTTCTTGCTCAGCGCCGGCTGACTGATGAACAGTTCCGCCGATGCCTTCGTAAAGCTCCTCCATTTTGCCACACAGACAAATGCTTTGAGTTTTTGCAGATCCATGGTCTATCTCCTGATACAAGAATGCATGTATTATACAATAAAAAACCGGCTGCGCAAACAGCCGGTTTTTTCCTGCTGCAAACAGTTTGCATCAATAAGGATGATACTCCGGTTCGATCACTTCGTATTCTTTCACCAATTCCGCCCAGTTGGCAGGAAGTTCTATCTTCGCGCAGGAAGGTCCGCCGTGCTCGCCGCCGCCGGCAAAATTGATACAGGTGGCGTCATAGTTGGAACCGGAGATCACGATCATCATATGATCCATGGTCCAGAACAGAGGTGCGGAAACATCCTTGCTCCTGGGAATCTGTACGCCTTCCGGAATATGGTTGTTGTCATACATCCAGCGGAAGTTCACATTGGCCGCGCTGTGGCGTGCGTACTGCTGCACATAGCGGAGCACTTCTTTACGGCTCTTGTAGCCTTCCCTGTCAAGGACCCTGGCAAAGCCCGGCGACATGACATAGCAGCAGCCTCTGTCCCATCCGCCGTAAGCGCAGCGGAACATGGATTTAAAGCAACCTTCGGCGTTGCCGCCATGGCCTTCATAGCGTTCCTGTCCCCAGAACATGATGACGGCGCTGTCCTCTTTGTCCAGGCCGAAGTCCACATGAAGAGGTTCCCAGGGATTGTCATCGGCGATCCGGTCGCCGAGTGTGATGCCCATGCGGGCTTCATGACCGACTTCCGCCATATCTTCCACACCCGGACGCACGCCTGCGATATTCTGGATGATATAGGCATAGGTCCTGGAAATGGCAGCGTTGGCTTTCTGGTACTGACTCAGGGCTGCCGCGCCTGTCCCGATCCCGATCTCCTGTGCCACTTTTCCGCTGACCGTGATAACCGGACACCAGCTCGCGACAGAGCAGACCCAGCCTTCCAGGGCGATCTTCGGATCCACGATCGCCTTGACCATGGCGATCAGGACCGGCATATATGTCGGCTTGCAGCCTGCCATGACGGCGTTGATCGCGATCTTTTCCACGGTAGCTTTTCCATTCATCGGCGGGATCTGCGCTACAACATGATCGGCAGGCAGGTCCGTTCCCTTCAACATTTCCCTGACCTTTTCCTCTGTGGGGGGCACGATGGGAAGGCCGGTTGTCCAGCCATTCTTATAAAACAGATCATTAATCCCTTCCAGACTGTCCACTTCAAAGGGCTGCGCAAAGCTGTTGTCCTTGACATAAGGGATCTTCTCCTCTTCCGTGAGGGGCTTTGTCAGGCCATCGATAATGTCATCCAGGATATCCCGCAGATTCGGGCGGATGATACCTTCCCGCACTTTTTCATCCAGTTCCGGCATCCAGGTCAGATCCGGAATTTTGGAAGTAACAAACCGAAGGTTCGGACACAGACGGGAGGTGGCAGCCTTCCTTCCGACGCCTACCAAGTCCTCCTTGCACAGCATGACGCAGGGCTTCCCGAGTTTTTCCACATAGACGGTGTTGTAGGCATGGAACATGCAGCAGCTTCCGGCATCGCCGTAAGCGGTGATCACGCCGTCCACATCCTTCAGCCATTCTTTCAGTTGTGCGTCAAATTCCGGAAGCTTGAATGCCTCCTTTGTGTCCCGTTTCAACTGGATCGCCTTGAATTTCGTTGTCGGGAAACGCTCCTGCAGAAGTTCCGACAAGATCTGGAGCATCAGCGGTGAATGCCCTTTGAAATGGGCGTAAAGGCCGATGGTCTTGCCTTCCAGCGTATCCAGACGGGGATTTAATAATACCGGTGCCGAACTGTCCACTTCGGCCCATGGGCTGTATATTTTCATAATGGATTCCTCCTGATTCAAGCAAGTGATTTATAATTCTTCCGGAAGATACGGTCCCCAATTGTAAATGTTATCAAAGGAATACACCGCATCCGGATGGAAGGTATAGTAGCGCGGGGGCTGATCCGGCTTCAGGGTCCGTACCGGAGCGATCCGCATGCAGTCCGCCTGCCTCATCCAGCCTTCCTCAAAGGGAGTCCGCACATAGGCGATCAGATGAAGCTTTAAGATCTTCCATTCTCCGTTTACTTTGATAAATTCATTCTGGTAGCGGCCGATGAACCACATGGCCGTCAGCCTGCGGTCGTCGCACGGGTACGGGGTTGCCATCTTGGCCCAGGGGCTCAGAATGGTCCACTGCCCTGCGGCATGATCGCCGGTCCCGTTTTCGCTGATCACGATCTTCGGAGTGGTGAGATGCTGGAACTCCATCCAGCCTTTCTTCTCCTCAAAGGACTGCGCCCGTTCATGAAGAGCCGTCATATATGCCCTTACCTTTTCAGGTCCTTTGTATTCTCCGCTCTCCATCAGTTCAAAGCTGACTTCCGGGTTGTCGATGGCAAATAAGTTCTCCATGCTGGACTGATAATCCATTTTCAGGCAGTTGGTCACATAATCCGCCATCAGGTTCTGTATTTCGTCGATATTTGCAGCGCGAACTGCAAGTTCCAAGGTATTCTTATCCATGCTGTCCCCTCCTTACTGATTGGCATCCGCACAGTCTGTCTGCGGAGCTTCTTTCGGGCCATAGGCTTCTTCCGGGAGGAACGGTTCCCACCGGTGAGCGCCCTTGCCCGAATAAATATTGGCGGGCCGGTACTGTGGCTGGAATGGATCATCGCCGGCATGATGATAATCATGCATGATACGGCGTGCATCCGCCTGCTTCAGCCAGCCCAGTTCATACGGGGCTCTGGCATAGGAATACACCTTGTTCTTCAGCATTTTCCACTTGCCGTCTTTCTTGATATATTCGTTGTTATAACGTGCGATGAACCAATATCCTACCGGGCGTTTCTTATCTCCCGGATAAGGAGTCACGGCCATGGCATGAGGTGCCAGTTCATTCCACTGGGCCCAGGCATGATTGCCGTCTTCGCTGACCACTATATGCGGCGTCCAGAGACAGACCATGCCGAACCATCCATGTACCGCCATGGGATTGCCGGCGCTGGGCTTATTGCAGTTCTCTACAAATGCTTTCATGCCCGGCCCTACATAATCGCCGCCTTCGCACATCGTGAAGGTAACGTCCGGTTCATCCATGTCAAATAATTCCACACACATCTGCTTCATGTTGAACGCATCCAACAGTGTCAGATACCGTCCCTGCATCATTTCGATCTCTTTCACGGCAGCAGCCCGCTCGATCCGCTTCAGGGTCGCTTCGTCCTCAACAAGCTCCGGAGCCGGACCGTCTTCGATCTTCTCCGGCAGGAAAGGACCATAGGTATGCAGACCGTCGCCGGAATAATTGGCGTCAGAATGATAGATCTTATTGGGATTGGAAGGACGGGTGGGCTCCACCTTGCAGGCGCCGAAGCGCAGGCAATCGGGATCCTTCAGCCAGCCTTCTTCAAATGGAGATTTGAAATACGTGACCAAATGAAGTTTCAAGAGCTTCCATTCGCCGTTGATCCTGATAAATTCATTGTCATAACGTCCGCAGATCCACAATGCAGTCAGTTTGGTCTGATCGCCCGGATATGGCGTAGCCTGCATGGCGCTGGCATTTAAGATATCCCACTGGGCACGGGCACGCTGGCCGGAGGTGCTGACAACAATATGGGGAGTTGCAAGATTCTGCAGGGGCATAAATCCTCTCTTATCAGAAGGATCATCCAGATAGTCCTGGATAGCCAGCATGTAGGCTTTTACCTTCTCCGGTCCTTCATAGAGGCCTTCCTCCATGAATTCCACACTGACTTCCGGATGGTCTGCCGCCATCAGGTTCTGCAGGATGTTCATGGCATCGAACCGGTCAAAACTCTGCACCAGTTCCGCCATCACCTGTGTGATCTCCACATGATCCGCCATTCGGACCAGGGAGGCTAATTGTTTTTTATCCATGGTTTTTCTCTTTCTTAAATCATTGTTTTCGGAGCAGTCATGAAACGCCGCCCCGAAAATCCTTTATCTCATCAGTCCCGGCAGCAGCAGGGAAATATCAGGAATATACATACAGATCACCAGAGCCACAAAGGTTGCGGCAATAAAGGGCAGGATGCCCCGTATGATCTCCCCGATCTTTACATCCGGCACGCGGTTGGCCAGAACAAACAGGTTCATTCCTACCGGCGGAGTGATGCAACCGATGGCGCCGCAGAAGGTGACGATGATACCGAACCATACCAGGTTGAATCCGAGACCTGCCACGATCGGGGCAAAGATCGGGACGGTAAGCATCATCAGCGGAGCAACATCCAGGAAGCAGCCCAGGAACAGATAGATCACTACCATCAGCCAGATAACGGTCATCGGCGCCACATTCAGGCTGCCGACCCATTTGGCCAGTGCTTTGGGAAGCCCTGACAGGGACATGAAGGAATTGAAGAACTGCACGCCCACAAACAGGAAGAAGAAGGAAGCTCCAGAGCCTACCACGCCTTTCATGGTCTGTACGAATTCCTTTACTTTCAGCCTTCTCATGGCAAAAGTGATAATGGTGGCACCGACAGCACCAACGGCTGCGCCTTCATTGACGGTACAGATACCGCCCCAGATACCGCCCATAACAACGAGGATCAGCAGCAGGAACGGCCATACCCTGATAAGGCTCTTAAACCGTTCCTTCAGCGGGTATTTATCCGTCAGCGGAGCGTCCTTGGGACGGGTCTTCGCCCAGATGAAGATCGTAAGACAAAGTACGATCAGCAGCAGGATGCCCGGAAGCCAACCCGCCATAAACAGCTTGGCAATGGATGTTTCTGCCATGATACCGTACATGATAAGCGGCACCGAAGGCGGGATCAGAGTTCCTAAAGGACCTGCCGCCGCAATGGCTGCCAGACCCAGTCTCGGGCTGTAACCGTATTTCTTCATTTCCGGCCATGCGATCTGGGAAAATACCATGGCGGTGGTCACGCCGGATCCGCAGACAGCGCCGAATATTGCGCTGGAAACAGTTGTGGTGACCGCCAGGCCGCCCTTCTTATGGCCGAACCAGTATCTGGCGGAAGTGTAGGCGTCTGTGGTCAGTCCTCCCGCCGAGGCCACCTCGCCCATCATCATGAACATGGGCATGACCAGCAGCGTATAGGAAGCAGCCGCTGTGATGGGGATGGACATCATATACCCGAGGCCTGTCTTTACCCCAAGGATGCAGACCATTCCTACCACACCGGAAACACCGAAGACAAAAGCGATCGGCATTCCCAGAAACATGAGAACGAGCATTACGCAAAGTCCGATGATACCGATTGTTAAAGATGACATTATGCATTCGCTCCTTTCTCTTCTTTTTTCCCTTTCGCCTGCGCGCCTTCGATAAAATAGCGGATCGCGTCAAGCAGGAATTCCGCGGCAGAGATCACGATCCCCACCGCTCCGATATAGTAGATATAGAAATTCGGGATCCGGAGGAGCAAAGTGGCGTTGCCCGGCGTTAGAGACAGCTTGGCTGCCTGCTGGAACACCTTGACCGCTGCCAGCACCAGAAATGCAAAGCAGATTATATCCAGTATGCCATACAGGATACTGCGGGCACGCAGGGAAAAATTGCCGGGGATCGTCTCTACCCGGACGTGCCTGCGCATACGAGTGGCAAAAGGAAGTCCGAAATACACGACGATCACAGTTCCCATTTCAGCAAGCTCTTGCTGCCCCGTGATCGGACTGTTCAGAATATATCGCATAATGACATCAATAAATATCAGGACAACGATCAGAAACAAGACGACAGCTCCGAAATACACACTGACCGTACTGATCTTGTCTAAGACTTTATTGAGTCCTTCGTAAATCTTTTTCATAGAGTGTTACCTCAGCCTTTTATACCGAACGGGAGCCTGAAATAAGCTCCCGTTCATGAAATTCAGATGGTACTGCGCCAAATGACGCAGGTTGACCTACAAATTGCCTTATTCAGTTGATCAGTTGTTGGCAACAGCCTCATCAATGATCGCCAGGATCGCTTCTGCATTGTCGCCCAGCGTTGCTGCATAATCATCACGGAAGGAAGCGGTTGCTTCTCTCATGCCGGCTTCCAGTTCTTCGGACATTGGAGTGATTTCTACGCCCTGCCCAGTCAGGATGCCAAGAGCATTGTTGTACTCTTCTTCCATCTTCGGCATGTAGTAGTCATTGACTTTTGCGGTGAATGCGTCTTTGATCAGGGTCTGCAGATCTTCCGGAAGAGATGCCCAGGTCTCCTTGTTCATACCGCAGAACATGCAGCTCATGGCAATGTTGCCCTGAAGCAGGTACTTGCAGACATCGCCCAGACCGGTCCAGGAACCGAACATTGCACCGGTGATCACGCCGTCCAGAACGCCCTGCTGCAGGGATGTGGTCTGCTCGGAAGGCTGAATGGAAACCGGGGTGCCGCCCAGTGCGCCGATGGCGTTGGAAAGAGTTACAGAACTTGCGCGAAGCTTAAGTCCTGCCAGATCTTCCATCGTAGCAACCGGTTTTTTCACGGTGAAAAGTTCCAGTCCGCCAGCAGGAAGGAAAGCAAGCAGTTCCATGTTATCGGAATATTCCGGGATCAAGCCGGCTTCCAAAAGCGCATTCATAGCTACGAGTACCTGGTTGTCATTTTCAAACAGGAACGGAACGTTGAATCCTTCAGATACCGGGAAGGAGCCTACCATACCCGGAGACATATCCAGGATGTCGATGCCGCCTTCGGTAAACATGTTCCACAGATCCGGGGGAGCACCCAGGGTATTGTTGTGGAATACTTCGAACTGCAGTCTTCCGCCGGAAGCTTCGGTCAGTTCTGCAAACAGATCATCATACATCTGAGCAAACCAGGTGCTGTCGCCACGGGTCGTGCTGACACGCAGTGTGTAAACAGTGTCGTCGCCGCCCTCTGCCGCAAATGCAGTTACCGGAACTGCGAGAAGGCATACTGCAAGCAATAAGCAAAGTAATTTTTTCATAGTAACCTCCATAAATGAAATGTACGGATCCGGTTGGAAATGATCTCCCCGAATCTCGTTACGATCCACTGATCCGCTCCCTTGCGAAGGCGGATCTTACTTACGATTTCATTATATTTTACAGACACGGTTTTGTATAATTTCAAAAAGTTATCATATTAAAAAGAAATGGAATAAACCGGATCTGACTGCATCCCGGATATTGACTAATGAGACGCGGGTAACTAAAATAGCATCAGTTTTTACCACACTGATGTAAAGAAGCAGGAATCAAATGAAATCATCCAAGATCTTTCTGAAAGGCATGCGGGACGGCCTGCCGATCGCCCTGGGATATTTTGCCGTGGCATTTTCCCTGGGGATCACCGCCCGGAATGCCGGAATCAACGCCCTGCAGGGATTTATCATGAGCATGCTCAACAACGCCTCTGCAGGAGAATATGCTGCCATCGCCGCGATCAAGGGAAATGTACCTTATCTGGAAATGGCAGTTCTGATCTTTATCACTAACGCAAGATACATCCTGATGAGCTGCGCCTTGAGCCAGAAGCTCTCCCCGGATCTTCCCTGGTATCACAGGCTGCTGATCGGATTTGATATCACTGACGAGCAGTTCGGCATCGCCATCAACCATCCGTTTCCTCTGCCGCCCCAGTATCTGTACGGATCCTATATCCTGACGATCCCGGGCTGGGCAGGCGGGACTGCCATCGGCATCATCGCCGGCAACCTGCTGCCTCCCATGGTAGTCACCGCATTGAGTGCGGCCATTTACGGCATGTTCATTGCCGTGATCATTCCGCCGGCCCGCAAAAACCGTACCATCATGGTGATCGTGATCGTAAGCTTCGCAGCGAGCGGCCTTCTGGCCCTGATCCCTGCAGTGGCCTCCATGTCGGAGAGCCTGAGGATCATCATTCTCACGGTTGTGATCTCTGCCGCGGCAGCGATCATCCGGCCGCTGAAAGAAGAGGAGGGCGTCTGAAATGGAACATTCCATATGGCTTTATATCGCAGTCATGAGTCTGGTCAGTTATCTGATCCGTGTGCTTCCCGTCACGCTGATCCGCAGGCAGATCAAGAACCGGTTCCTTCGTTCCGTTCTGTATTATCTGCCCTATGTGACCCTGTCCGTCATGACAGTGCCGGCGATCTTTTCCATCTCCGCGAACCCGCTGTGCGGCGTAGCTGCCCTGGTAGTTGCGGCCGTGATCTCATGGTTTTCCGGCAATCTGCTGCTGTCAGCCACCGGAGCCTGTGTGGCGGTATTTCTGATCTCGCTGTTCTAGATCACGATGTGTGAGATTTCACATTAATAAATAAAACCACGCGGCGATCGCGTGGTTTTTCGTTTTTTGACTGTTTTTGATTTATAAGAACACGAAGTGTTCTCAATTCGGCGTTTTTTGATATTTAAGAATACAAAGTGTTCTTTTTGGGAGCAATTTTAATATTTAAGAACTGCCCAAGTATTCTTTAATCCCGGGAAATGCCCAATCAAGTACACTTTTTATTCTTTTTTGAAGCAGCCAGGAGATTTGAGAATAGTCTACCAGTTCTTAAAATTTGAAAAATGGCTGTGCAAGAACACTTTGTGTTCTCAGAAATAAAAAACCCTGATTTGAGAACAGGTGGTGTTCTTAAATCAGCAAAATGCCTGAAAAGAGAACTCCCGGGCTAAATCAGCCAATATCCAAATCAAGAGCTGCACAGGGTCTTCTGGATCATACCTGCTTTTTCGCCCAGGCTACAACCCTGCTTTCGGAATCCTGCGCCTGTGCTCCCTGCACCGCCAGTCCTTTTCCGAAGGATGCACCGGAACAGGTTTTCTTCAGGTCTTTCTCACTCAATCCCAATCCGCTTCCTTCATGGGTCATCAACGCCATGACTTTTTTCCCTTTCCAGTTAAGTTTCTCCAGCTGGGTAAAGACTGCCGTTGGGAAGGTTCCCCACCAACAGGGGCCGCAGACAAATACATGGGTATAGTCGTCAATGGAATCCAACGCTTTCTTCAGTTCCGGCCGGGCTTTTCTCTGCAGTTCCTCCTTGGCAATTTCTGTACAGGCGTAATAATCCGTTGGATACTCCGCTGCGGTCTCGATCCGGAACAGATCTCCCCCCACTGCTTTCTGGATGTATTCCGCGCAGATCTGCGTGTTTCCCTTTTCCAGCGACTGTATCTTCCCGTTTACATAGTTCTCTCCCGTACGGGAATAATACAAGATCAGTATCTTTGCCATTTCTCTTCCTCCGATCAGTTGTTTCCGGACATCACATATCGTCATGGATTACAGCAGGTGCAGCAGCTTCTCCCGGACACTGTCCATTCTCTTATCGGACAGGCCGAAATCCATTTCCTTATAACTCCATGCTGCGCGTCCGATCCCATATACCTCAAAGGCATCATGGATCATGCCGTACCAGGATATTGTCTCTTCCGGAGAGGCCAGGTCAATGACGCCGTACTCCCCGCAATACAGCCTTACATCACGCTCTTCGGCGATGCAGACTGCCTCTTCAAACAGGATTTTGAAAAATACGCTGCTCAGCCGCTCTTCCGGCGGGAACTTTTCATACCCTTTCCATCCCGGAAAGACCTGTCTTTCTGTCGCTTCCTCCAGCTCCCCGATGGTACTTTTCAGACTGATCCGAAAGTCCGGCTCCATATCCGGGATCCAGTAAGCTCCCTGATGAGTAAAAACGATCGGCTCATAGCAGTGGAAATTGTAGACAATATGCTCGTCCGGCGGCAGCAGCAGATCCTTGACCGCTCCCACACTGTTATTGTAATAACCGCCCACCAGGATATCGATGGTCGGCGCGATGGCCCGGATCCTTCTGATGCAGGTCCCGGCGATCCGGTTCCAACTGTCGCAGTACGCCTGGTCCGTCACCTCATTCAGCAGTTCAAATGCCAGCCGGTCGCGATACATTCCAAACCGCTTCGCAAATTCCTCCCACAGCCGGTAGAACCGTTCCTGATATGCCTCCTCTTCAAAAAATCCGCTCTCCGCTTCACCTTCGTCAAAGGAAAAGCCTGCTGTCTTATGAAGATCCAGGATCATGTTGAGCCCATAACAGCCCGCCCAGTCCAAAGCGTCCTGTATATGACTGAAGCCTGCCTTCCGGTATCCGCCTTCCGCATCTTCCACCAGGTCATAATCCACCGGCACCCGGATATGATCGATCCCCCATCCTGCCAGGATCCGGATATCTTCTTCCGTGATAAATGTGCTGTATCTTTCTTCCGTGTGATCGCACTGGGACAGCCAGCCTCCAAGATTTACGCCTTTTGTGTATCCTTCAAACCGTTTCATCCATTCTCCTTCGCAAGTCTATATGTCTTCACTTCTGATGCTCTTTGCCGGTCCTATTGTATCCGATTTCCCGCAGGAATGGCAATGGGATGGTCCGCGGATTCTGTTGATTTCATGCGAAAATGGAAGAATTCATTTTTCACATGAGTATTGTTGCAGAATTATAATGCGGATTGTGAATTTTTTATTTTTCGCATGATAACCACAACTGATTTTTCATGCGAAAATGAAGTTTTTTAATTTTCGCATGAAAATATTCGGAATTTTATCATGCGAAATCGAAGTTTTTTCTC
>R26__coassemble_430_pt1 | contig 26476 bp, 28 predicted proteins | sample R26__metabat2_high_PE_046 | metagenome-assembled genome bin R26
TCCACATCCGGCCTTTTCATAAGCTCCTTCAGGATTCCGAACTGCTTCTTTGTGCCGGGCGAGACCTGATAGATCCAGCTGTCCGGCAGGATCGGCAGATCTTCAAGGCGCCATTTCGAGTAACGTTCATCATAGGTTTCCGGCGCAGACAGTTCCACCAGATGACCGACGCACCAGCTGACGAGATAACCGTTTCCTTCCAGATATCCGTCTTTGCGGCCAGCTGCTCCGATCACACGGGCAATGGACTGCGCCACCGAGGGCTTCTCGGCGATAACAAGTTTCATTTCGTGTATCCTCCTTCTTGTGAAAATGGGTAAAGAAATAGCGCATCCGGGGTTGATTCCGAATGCGCTATGTAAAAGTCTAATATTGAATGCAATTGCTGATGTCAAATCAAGCAGTGCGGGGAGTCTTTTTTCTCTAAATATTCCTGTAGAAGAACAGAGTACCAAACCTCGTCGCAGATCCCCTGATTATTGAAGCCTGCCTGCCGTCTGGTTCCCTCCTTCTTCATACCGCATTTTTGCATGACCTTCCCTGAATTGGGATTCCTGGGATCATGGCAGGCATTGACGCACCGCACACCAACTTCTTCAAAGAAAAAGGATATGACTGCGTGGAGGGCCTCCGCCATGATACCCTGACCCCACCATTTCCTGCCGATACAGTATCCGATGGTGGCAGCTTCTGTATTTTCATTCATTTCAACAGCAGCAATGCTGCCGATGGGTTCGTTTATCTCCTTTAGTTCAATCGCCCACTGATAATTCGCCGGATCGGAGTAACTTTCTATCCAGTCAGCCAGAATCTGCTTTGAAATTTCCACAGAAGTGTGAGTGTTCCATGTCAAATACCGAGTGACCTCCGGGTCGGAAGCCCAGTTTCGATACATGGGGTCTGCGTCCTCCATCCGGAATGGCCTAAGAATCAGCCTTTTAGTTTCTATTCGTTTTGTTCCTTTGTGATTCATTACCACATTATCCTTTCCTTTCCGATCCGTTATAAAACCGAAGATAAGAATCCAGATTTGAGAGGACATATTCCTCGTTGTGATGTCCTTCGAACAGATGATACTGCACGTCTGCACCGTTTCGCTGCAGGATCCAGAACAGCTTTTCGCATGCACGATAGAACTGCCCCTCGTCGTCCTTTCCATCATCCAGGAACACGTGCAGATTCTTAAAAGCGGAATGCGCTGCAATGGCTATGGGGTCGTATTGCAGCCACATGGCTTCATTCTCAAAATAGCACTCGTCCTCCTCTGCGTACGACAGATCGACCGCCGGCATGTGGCCGCCAACCTTAGAGAACCGTTCCGGATGCCGCAGGCCGATGCTCAGCGCCGTATAACCTCCGGAGGAAATGCCGCCGATGTAGCGGGCCGATCGATCCATGATCGCAGGAAAAGTGCTTTCCACAAAAGGAATAAGCTCATCGAGCAGATAATCTTCATACCGCCCTTTGTGAACAATGCCGTACTTGCCCCTGACTTCCCGATATTGCTCAGCGGAATTGATTCCACGGCTGTTATCCAGATTCGGACAAACAATGCGCAAGGGGTTGATTTCACCGGCTTTGATGAGCGCGTCCGCCGCCGCGTCCATTCCTAACTGCGACAGCAGCTGTTCGTTCCCTGTCCGGCTGTGGAGAAAATAGAGAACCGAAAGAGTCGCCTTTTCATAACCATCCGGACAGTAAACCGAAAGATTCATAGACTTCCCAAGAATAATACTTTCCACTTTCTCTGTAATCAAGCCCATTCCAACACCTCACATTTGTCAATCCACTCCATAACTGGCTCAATATTAATCAATGTCCACGTCTCTTTTCCTTCTTCTTCATCTGCCTCATTTCAAAACGGCGATGCGCTTCCGCATCCCTTTGCTCCCGGCTGATCTGACGGCGTTCTGTTTTCATTTCTTCCCGTTGCAGCTTAAGCGCCTGCTGGGCCTTGGTGCCGATTCCGCTTTTCGCCGCTTGTTTTCTGGCATTTCTGAGCCGCCGCTTTGGATTGTCCGCCATTTCCCGCGTTCTTGTTTCTACAGCCGGGCTGAAGACCAATTCGTTATAATGTTGCAGTACGAATTCAAGCACGTCGTAATCCCCAGGTTCCGCACCAAAGGTTACCTTGCAGGCAGACAGTTTTCCTTCGTCAATCCGCTCAAAAACACCGATCCAGAAAGGGTCTTCAAAGTATACCGTCAGGCTTGCTTTCATGGTTCTTTATCCATTCGTCCAAAAACTGCATCTGATCTTCTGTGTGAAACCAGTGCTCGCCGCCTTCCATTACAGTGAGCATGGCACCGTGCTTTTCCGTAAAGCCGCTTATAGTTTCAAGTGATGTCAGGTTATCACGGCTTCCATATAGAATCTTCGTCGGTACTGTCCAGCCTATGGGATGCTCCCGCACATAGCACAGATATTCCCATGAAAGAGCTTCGCCAAAGGCAGTGTGAATAATGCCTTTTGACTTCAGTTCCTCCTCGGTTACGTGCGCCCATTGCATCATTTCGGTAATCAGTTTCTCCATATCGATGATTGGAGAAATGAAATAGGCGTTCTTGATCAGCCGATCGATCCCGGCATTCATGCTGAAAAAAGCGCCGATGCTGTTGGCGACCAAGATGATATTCTCATATCCGGTTTTCAGGTTATTCACAACATCCAGGATTTCTTTTCCGGCTTCCCATGGTGTATCGCCATGATAATCCAATCCCACAACTTCGCAATCAGGAAATAGTGCCCTGTAATGCTCACTTTCTGCAGCACTGCCGTCTTTTCCATGGACATAAAGTATTACGCCTTTCATTATTGCTCCTCACTATGCTTCCAGATCAAGGCGCATGAGCACCAGTTCCTGCCATCCGCTCAATCGGGAGTTGAATCCTTTTGGATTCCGTCCGTATTCCCCAAATCCGACACTCTCATAAAGGGCAAGGGCTTTTTTGTTTTCGGCTACCACTTCCAGTTCCATCTGGACAAATCCGGCATCCCTGGCACATTCGATGCAAGCCTCCAATAGTGCCCGGCCGATTCCAAGCCCCCAATATGCTTTGTCTACACTGATACCAAACTCTGCCCTATGCTTAACCTTGTCCTTTTTCCCAACACAGCTGACCCCGGCTGAACCGACAACAGTCCCGTCTATTACTGCCAGCATCTCGATTTCGTTTTCACTTTCCGTTTTTTCTTTCAAGAACTGTGCTTCCTGCTCGGAAGTCAAAGTAGATTCATCCGGATAGGAAAGCAGGTAATCTGTCTGTGCATGAGTCAGATTGAAGATATCCAGCAAGGCCTGTCCGTCCTGCTCTGTTCCATTCCGAAGGATACATGTCCTGCCATCTTTCAGTGTGATTGTATTTGTATACTTCATTTCGATTTACTTCCTCAGTCTTTTGCGTAAGAGCCGGTACACCGCCCAGGATGCACCGGCTCCTGTTTTAGTTCACCACCCGTTTTAGAAGATCTGTCCCGGCAGTCTCAGCTTCTCTTTGTAGGGAAATGCTTTATCGAATTCCTCCACGTCAGCATCGTCCACATAGTAGCCCTTGGGTGTCTGGTATACGCCTGTAATACCGTCCAGGTAACCGGGGACCAGTTCCTTGCAGAGGAAGAATGAGTCGTCTGTACCCTCTGGCAGATCATGATAGCGGATGCCGAAATTCCGGGCATAGTCAAAGCCGCTCTTGCCGTAGAACCCAATGCTGCCCTCGAAGAGCACCGCACCGAAGCCCATGGCCGCCGCCTTTTCCAGCGAGTAATCCAGCAGCTTTTTACCATATCCTTGGCGTTTGAGCTCCGGAGTGATGCCGATCGGGCCCATGGTCAGTACGGGGATCACCCGGCTGTCGTCGGCATTGATGATGGTTCGCATGAACATGTTCTGCCCAATCAGCCAGCCGCCTTTTTCCATTACGAAATCCAACTCCTTCACAAAAGCCGGATCGTCCCGGAGCATATGGATCACAAAATGCTCACTGCAGCCTGGACGGTACACGTTCCAGAACGCTTCTCTGACAAGGTTTTCGACTTTTCTATGTTCCTCTTTTTTCTCCAAACGAATGGTATAGTCATTTGTATTCATTGTTTTTCCTCCTGAAAATTGTTGACTTCAATTGCCTTTCAGCGGGAGGTTTGTTCGATTGCCGGCAAACCTCCCGGTCAGACGACAATCTCCAGTGTTTTGCGCTTTTTCAAACAGCACTCTCCTTAAAATGTTTTTATAATCATGCCAAACGGCTTGACTAACGTGTTATACCAGACTCACCGATGAATATACATCCTTGTCATCTCAGGTTCACCGTCGCCCTGCACCATGCAAAGGAATTCCCAGCCGTAGCGTTCGTAAAAACCGGTGTGATCGGTGACTAGATATAGAGGGGTAACGCCCTTGGCACGCATGTCCTCCACTACCATATTCAGCAGCCGCCCGGCGATTCCCTGTCCGCGGCAGGATTCTTCGGTATAGACAGCGCAGACATTCGGTGCCAGATCCTTGCGGTCATGGAAGTCGTTATCGATGACTCCCAGCCCTCCGACAATTTGCTCACCTTTCAGGCACAGATACCAGCCATATTCTGTCTCCCGTTTCAAGTAAGCTGTCATACACTCCAGGTATGCCTCCGTCGGCACACCCCATTTTTCGTGAAACCAGGCTGCTGCCATATCTTTTAGTTCCGGGCGTTCACGTAGGGCAATAAGGGTGTAACCCTTAAGATTCCACAGCGCGTCCTGATTGTTTCCGGTGATCATGCCAAGCTTATCGCAGCTGTCCATCTCGTTGCAGCTTCCGCAGGTTTCAACATTGCGCTTCAGCGCGCATTGCCTGATGGGACAGAGTGATTCACAATAGGGTGTCTTAGCACCACTGGTTCTGCAGCCGACGCAGTTTATCATGTCCTGCGTGATCTCTACGCCGTTCAGTTCCGACCAGAGCCTGGCGACCTTTTCCCGCAGCGCATCGTCATTATTAACCGTAGCGCTCCGGGCTTCACAGGTCTCGCAGTCCAGTCCGCAGTAAGCGATATAATCATTCATCTTCATTTCATCCGTGGCCCGAATCAAACAGGCCAAAAGCGATTCCCATGAGAAGTCCCTTGCAGATACCGAGGGACAGACTATGCCTTCAAAGCGCTGATATGATAGTATTCAGCCAGCGTTTTGACTTCACAGCCCTTGTCCGTGTAGTAGGCAAGCATTTCCGGTATCTTCTTCAAGTCATAGCTCGTCACACAATCGGAAATGACATGTACGGTATAACCGGCCTTCGTCATGTTGAAGCAGGTGGATTTTACACAGGCAGTGGCATCGGCACCGGTAATGAAAAACTCGTCAATGTCGTTTGTCCGGATGAATTCCGAGAAACCTTCACTCGTCAGTGCATTGGCCTTTGTCTTTACAAATATGTTGTCCGATACAACTATCAGTTCAGGAGCAAGTTCCGCACCTTTCGTATCCGGCTTAAACGTGCGCGTTCCTGCGGACAGATTGTTGTGCCGGATATAGATGACCGGCATTTCCTGATTTATCGCCCACTCGATTGCCGAATTGATATTGTCAATGATGTCCCTGTAATGCTTCGTAATGTCGTTTTGAATGTCGATCACGACAAGCGCTTCTCTACTCATTATTTTTCCGATCTCCTTCTTTATTTACGGGCTTAGTTATTCTTTATAAAATGAAAGTCACAACGGTCATCACCCCGGCCCAGCGTCCCGCTGCGTTCAAAGCGAATCTTCGGCATAAGCCCGCTGAAGGCAATGTCATCGTTTTCACAGAAAACCCGGCAAAGTTCCGGACAGCCTTCCGCATCACAAATATCCTTGTAAATGCATCTTGTCATATCGAAATGAATCTCATGCCTGTCACAGCGAATCCAATGGGTATCCCAGCCCTCCTTCGGGAACTTCTTTTTCATGAAAGATTTCACAAACAGGCGGTATATCAGATAGGAAAACGGCAGTCTGGCCGTTTTTTCCTGTTCAGCTTTTTTTATCTTTGCGGCTTTTACGGTTTCCTTCCTGACATAGGCAAGGGCTTCTTCTTTTTCCATCCCATGTTTCAACAGGGCTTTATAGTAAGCCATTGTAGGATAAAGGTTCATCGTCAAATGATATTTAATCTCCTTGTCGGTCGATGCATCAATTCCCTCGCACACGCGCAGATACCACTGATTCGACTGAGAATAGATACCTTCTCCTGTCTCTTCTCCAAACTGTTTCACACAGTCTTCTTCAAGAAAAAACAGCTTGCCATTCATCTTTATTTCCTCCTCGACTTGAATCAAACTGTCTAAAAGCAATACTCATTGAGCAGTTTTCTTAAGGAAACGCTGATTAATAAAGTTATTCCGCCTTAAGATCAGCGTTTGCAAAAATTTTCGGTTACTCTATCACTACAATGCCCAGAATGGGCTGAAATGCGGATGATTTCCTGTTATACAACCGGTTTTTGTGGATAACTTTTCCATATGGGCGCACTACACCATACAGAATTCCCTCGTTCGCCCGGCCCGGAAGCACTTTACGAGATTGGCACTGGCAAACAGGATATGGAACCGGTTCATGTTTTTAGCTATGCCCCGGTATGCTACCTTCGCATAGCCGAACTGTCGCTTGACAATTAAAAACGGATGCTCCACCTTGCACCTGACCGATGACTTCCGGTTCTCGATCTCCTTATCCCAATTGATGCCTTTATAACTGGGAGAGATCTTAAGACTGGACGGCCTGACATTTGTTCGGAACTCTATATTCCGAAAATGCTCGTTGTTTTGGATCTCCGGCCGCTTTTCAGCTCCGCTGTATCCGGAATCGCCGTAACAGACCTCGTCATCCTCACGGAGGAGATTAGCGGTTTCGTCGATGTCATGGACATTGGCTGCTGTTCCGGTGATCGTATGAACATAGCCGCTTCCGGCATCGACTCCGGCATGGACTTTCATGCCATGGTACCATTGGTTGCCTTTTTTAGTCTGGTGCATTTCCGGATCACGCTTGCCTTCTTTGTTCTTGGTAGAACTAGGAGCTGCAATGATCGTCGCGTCGACAATGGAACCGCCATGCATGATCAACCCGGCCTTTTCCAGACGGTCGCTCACATCCTGGAAGATCTTTTCCCCGATGTGATGTTGTTCCAGAAGGTGACGGAACTTCAGCAGGGTCGTAGCATCCGGAACCTGTTCATCGATGAAGTTGATTCCGAGGAAGCTCCTCATGGCATAGCTGTCATAAATGGCTTCTTCCATCCCCTCATCGGAGAGATTGAACCAGCTCTGCATGAGATACATGCGGAGCATGACCTCGATATCTTTCGGCCGGCGGCCACGCTTGTTGTTGTAATAGTACGGCCGGATGATCTCGATCCACTGAGACCATGGAATAATCTCGTTCATGGCCTCAAGAAATCGCTCCCGTTTGGTTTTGCGCCGGCGGTTGGCGTATTCAATGTCACTTAATGATTGTTGTTTCATGCAGGCACCATCCCTGTTTTTGATGCTTCCATTATACAGGATATGGTGTTCTGCTTAAACCGGAAGTGCTGAATTAATCAGCGTTTCCTTAAACTTCTTTTCCAGTCCGGATGTGATGTCCTTCCTGAATTGCGGCAAATGTGGCCACCGTGCAGACAAGCGGCGCACTATATTTCAACGTTGCGACCGGCAGCGTCAGTGGCAAAAGGAACAGCAGACTACCCGTTATCTTATTCATAACCGTATGTAAGACGACATACTTTTTTTGAATCACATAGCCGGAAACGATATTTATCATTTTGATCAGCGCTATTAGAACGATCCACGTCCATAGCCATAGCGGGACGGAAAGGCCGGGAAGCAACTTCCACAGACATACCGCGACAAATACAAAATCGGCGGCGGTATCCAGCTTTGCGCCGAGCTCGCTGACTGTGCCGGTCTTTCGTGCCACAGGACCGTCGATCATGTCTGTAAGTCCTGCAGCAAGGTACAAACCGAAAAACGACAAGGAAAAAGCCTGACAGAACAGCAAGGCAACGCAGCAAAGAATGCGCGTACCGGTGATGAAATTGGCAATTCGTATCTTCATCAAAGATCCTCTCGAAACGCGGATATAGTACAACGCGTCCTAACTATTCAAGTGACCTCATAAGCGAAATATTCATGGTTAAGCTGATACCCCAGTTTCTCCGCCAGTCGTAAGGAAGCCATATTCTGCGCGTCCCAGCTCGGGTACAAGCCTTCATCCAGGCATCTCAGGATCAGCGCAGAGCAGGCAATCAGCGCCAAATGCTTTCTTCTTTCCTCTTCTACGGTATCGACCTCGATCTCTATCCCTTCTCTGTAGCGTGTATAGGAGGAAGCACCGGACACGATCTTCCCATTCCTGACAACCACTACACCCCGACCATCTCTTAAATACGCAGCCTTATTCTGAAAAGAAGACACAAAATCTGCCGTTACGGGGCTTTCCAGGCATTTGTCATAAAGCTCCGCATCAATTTCTTTCAGCTCATAACCATTCGGAAGCAGCAGGAGACTTTTTTTCAGGGTATTGATATCAAAGCGTGTATCCTTTCGGATCGCATACCGCGTCACTTTCTTAGCGTCCGGATATGTGGCCTCGATCAGTTCCGCCCACTGTCGATTCTGAGGCGTCAGGAGGGAGAAGCCCTTCGGCTTGCTCTTTACCAGTTCCTGGTCGGGTTTTCCGGCAAAAAAGCCAAAGCAGCCCACAAATGCGAATGCGGATACCGGTTCACTCAGATCCGTAACAAAGATTTTTCCCATGACTTTCTGGAGACAGGACGTAATGAGCGTTTCCTGCCAGCCCTCGAACAGCCCTTTTGCTTTAGATGTGTTCTCTAACTCATAAATCATACCGCTTCAGCCTCATTCGAAAAGGATCCCTTATATACCGGCAGAACTCGTTTCCAGAAAATCCACCCATTTATAAAGAGCAACACGGCAAAAAAGCTTCTGGCTGCCCATTCGGGGCAGAGAAGGCTGATTCCGTTCATATCGCCGCCCCCAAAGAAACCGCACAGTAGGCTTAAATACAGCGGGTCAAGCAGAAGAAGAGCAATGGTTATGTAGTACATGATTGCTCGAAAAAGCTTGCTTTTAGCACGACATATTATTCCTGCAAGTGCTGCCATCACAATTCCGGCAAATAAGGTTGCTGCTGCCCCTGCGACGCAGAAAAGTGCCATCTGCACATCGTTCATTCGTTCTGCATAAACATCAATTTGTATGCCGATTCCCATAAAACGAATCTGCCTGAACGTTCCTAAAAGGACTGCGCAGAGCAAATGAGCTCCTTCGTGAACAGAATAATAAGCCGCCGCTGCCGCCAGAATACCTATATACTGACGCGCTCGTTTCATATCTGAAAACCTACCTTCTCAAATTGTTAATTTCACTCTGCAGGTTCTTTAAAAACCTTCCTGCATGCGCCCCATCCATCTGCGTGTGATGAAACTGAAATGATATCGGCAGATAACATCGCAAAAACTTTGTCCGATACTTCCCCCAGATGATAAAGGGATTATTGAATATTCCACTGTTCATTCCAACAGCACCATCAATCTCTGTGTCGATAATAGCGGAGGTACCGATGACCATACTTTCCTCGGACAAATCTCTGTTCGTACAGCTTTCAGCAACCCAGGCGGTGTACTTCAGATACTCCTGATTAAATGCTGTCAGATCAGCTGCTTGCCTGATATCGCAGGAACTCACTTCATTATTCTTGTTCTTAACGATTGTATTTACCGCAATAGCATCATACTGAATCAACTTGTCTCCGACAGGAAGGATATAAAACTCTTTTATCGGTACGGCTGCCATGCCTATACAGTAATCCAGCAGCATATTAAACTTCATGTGCGTTTTTTTGCTGACCCTGACCAGATTTGTAACATCCAGTGTCTTAAAGAAGGTCACCATCGGGTTCGGTGCCTTCATCCAAAGCGCATAAGCTGCAGCTCTTGTTGTGTCTGTCGGTTCAATTTCTTTTTTCATGGGCTTCTTTATCTCTTTTTATGATGTAGAGAACAACCGCGGCGATCAGCCAAGCGCAGATCACTGTAAATAATCCGGTCTCACTCACGTAATACATCCTGTCATCACCTCTTGTGATGACACCGAATACAGCCTGATCAAAATTGTTGTGAGCTGCATGTAGAAATGCCGCCGGCCATATGCTTTTGCTCTTGTATGTCAGGAATCCTGCAATAATGCCTACTGGTACGATACACAGCACGAACATCGGAAGCTTATACCATATCGGGGCGCCTTCCATATAGTCTCCGAAAGCAAGCAGCGGAAGATGCCAGCACGCCCAGAACAATCCAGTAACGATCAGCGCTTTCATAAGGCTCATTCTTTTGGAGAAAGCCGGAAGCAGGAATCCCCGCCATCCGATTTCCTCTCCCATGGCAGAAAGCACATTGGGGAAAATACCAATGATCATCATCGGCAGACAATCCTTTAAAATGAGTCCCAGCGGAACGCCGGTATATCCAAAATTATCCGGATGCGTCTTCCAGTAGATCATATAGGGAATCAGGAGATAGACCAGAGGGATCAGAATTCCCATCAGGATATATCGGACTTTACTTTTTCTGATATGCAGGCAGGAGAACAGTCCTCTGGCAGATAGTTTCTCTTTTGTTTCAGATAAGGAAATCATACCAGCTATGACAGCTGATAATGCCGGGATCCACATCAGAATGAAATAGAGCCAGCCCGGACCGCCGGATATAATATAAGCCTCCACTGTCAGGGACAGGACTATTACGACTACAAGAAATACAGTCAATGGTTTTCTGGAATTTGTCATTTCCTGCGATGTCATGGTACGACCTCTCCATATGTTTCTTACATATATGTGTCACAAAAGTGCCGGAGGTGTTTTTCTATGCTTTCCTGAACTTCTTTATCACACTCAGGCTGTCTGTCTGCCTTTGCTATGAGAACCACTGCAGGAGAAATAAGTTCCAGTGCAAGCATGGACGGATCATCTGCCTTCAGAAGCCCCTTCTCCATCATGGCCGACAGGATCTTCGTATACATCTGCTGAAGTCCGTCCACCTGATGTTTTGTATTGATCTTTGCCAGGCGTTCACTGCGGAACTGCTCCTGGACCAGAAAGATCCGGATCTTTCGGATCATCGGATCATGCATGGTGAAGAGGATCTTCCCCATCGTGATCTGCAGGAATTCCTCTTTGTTTTCGGGGATTCTTCCGGTGTTTTCCGCAGACCCGAAGGATTCCTCGTACCGGGCTTCCGCCTCGTCGATGATCGCGTTCAAGATGTCTTCTTTGCCCTTGAAATGCTTATAAAGGGAGGGCGCCTTTATTCCGACGCGCTCAGCGATCCGTTCCACACCTGTCCCGTCATAACCATTCTCCGCAAACAGTGTCAGTGCTTCCTCTATGATTCTTTCCCTTGTAGACATAGTTCCTCCTGCTCGGCTAATGTTCTTTAGCCTAGTATAGCTAATGATCTTTAGCCTGTCAAGACTAAAGCAGCGTTTATAGCGTTTATGTACCGAGGCAGCTTCCGCCGCCTCATCTGAGCTTCACCAGCTTCCCGTGCAGCACATACCTGGCATTCTCAAACCGGTAAGCGCAGGTGGAAAGGGTGATGACCCTGTCGTAAGCCGAGATCTCCAGGTTTGCTCTGAAGTCAGATCTGCCACTCACTTCCTTCAGCCAGTCTTTGTGTTCCCGGACGCTGCCGAAGTTCTGCATATAAGCAGAAGAGTCCATAGTGGTGATATAACCGGAAAAGAGCTCGATCCGGTACGCTGCCTCCGGCGTCATCAGATACATGACCGGGTGCTCGTCATAATAGCTCTGGTCTTCGTACCAGGAGATGCCGGCGAACATGGTCCCGTTCTGCATGTGATGTCCGTAGATGATGGAATTGTCATCGGTGAAGTCAGGCCTGTTCTGAACATCCAGGAAGGGACAGCCGTTACGGTTCTCGGTTCCGTCTGCCAGGTGTTTCAGGTAATAGGCGTTATCATCGCCCTGTACAACAGGGTAATTGATGGTGGTATTTGGACTGTAGATCCAGCCGATCACATCCGGATTCACCTCCCGCAGTGCCTTAAAATTGATTTCCGGCAGATCCGCCGGCTTTGACAGATCCTCAGACCTTTGATCGTCGGTTCCGGACCAGTCTTCCGGGTTCTCATGGAAACCACTTCCCGACTCATCCGTATCCTCTTCAGAGTCTTCCTCTGGATCATTTGTCTGACTGCCCTTATCCCGATCAGCCTCCCCGGAACCGGCAGAGGCCGGGATTCCTCCCGGCCCCTTATGACCTTCATCCTCAGTGCCGTCTGATCCGCCCGCGATCTCTGCGATCCGGTCATAGGCACTGATTCCGGCCCGGTATTCATGCTCGGTTTTCAGGATCTTCCAGCCAAGGAAAGCCGCAGTTCCCAGACATATCACTGCCAGAAAAACCGCGGCCAATCTTAAACCGGATCTCATATCAGCGCCTTCTGCGCCCCTTCGTGGCTGCAAAGATGCCAAGCCCGCCGGCTGCGCAGGCGGCCGCCAGCATCAGGATCACCCACAGAGTGACATTGGATTCATCGCCGGTCTTCGGAGCCGTCGTCTGGGTAGACTGGCCTTTTCCGTCACTTCCCGGTGTGGACTGTCCTTTGCCGGAGTCATCGCTGCTTCCGGTATTGTCCTTCACAGTGGTTTTCTTCGTATCGTCATCGGACTTTGAAGAATCCTGTGTCGGTGTGGTGGTGTCTTTCTTATCATCCACCGTAGTTGGTGTGATGACAGGCTTCTGATCATCGGTCTTCTTATCATCGGAAGGAGTGTTATCCTGCTTTCCGTCATCCTTCGGCGTGGAGTCGTCAGTCTTCGTGGTATCTGCAGGCGTTGTATCATCCTTCTTCGGATCATCGGCCGGCTTGCCGTCGTCAGGTTTCTGGTCATCCGGATTCGGATCATCCTTCAGCTCCTGATTCTCCGGATCGGTGCTCTTATCACCCTTTACATAGACCTTCACCGGATTGCTGTCGGCATCGGTCTCATCCACATGGACTTTTGCCACGTTCTGGATGAAATCACAGTCTGCCGTCTTATCCACGGTGACGAGGAAGCTGACGGTCTGGCTCTTTCCGGAGGCAAGATTTACGGTCCAGGTAATGGTCTTTGCCGCCTCATCGTAGGTGCCTTCATTTTCAGCGGACACGAAGGTCACGCCTTCCGGCAGCTCGTCGGTGACGATAAAGGTGCGCTCGGTCGTAGCCGGATTCTTAAAGGTGACATGGTACAGGAGCGTTCTTCCGCCCTTGACCTTTTCGCCTTCAAGGTTCTTTCTGCCGTTCTCGGAGAGGACTTCCTTCACGACATCATCCAGCACGTAGTTAATGACCTGATTGGTGACGGACTTCTTTGTCTGGCCGGTCTCCTGATCCTTCACCTCCAGCATTGCGCTGTTGGCAAATGCCTGGCCCTTGAGGGCCTTTGTGACTTTCACGGTTACCCAGACTTCGCCGTCGGTCTCAGGCGCTGCTTCCAGCACCCAGATCACGGTCTGGCCGTGAACGATGCTTTGCACGTTGCCGCCCTCGGAGGCTTCCACGTAGGTGACATCCTGCGGGAGGACATCCGTGATGGTGATCGTACGTGTATTTTTGCTGTGGTTCTGGTACGGGATGTGGTAGGTGACAAGCTCATCCACCGCCACGACCTGCTTGTCGATCTCCGTACCTTCCGCATTGACAACGGTTTTGACCGCCACAAAGTTGGTCGTGGTATCGTCGTCATCACCGCCATTGTCGGTTATGGTCGTGATATCCGCTTCATCCATGCCGACGCGGGCCTGGTTGTTCAGTTCAGTGCCTGCCGCAGAAGCAAGAACCTTCACTTTTACGGCAACAGTGCCTTCCGTATGGGCCTCAGTAATCACGTTCCATGTGACGGTGTGATCTGCCTCGCTGTAAACGCCTTCCTGGTCGGTGGATACGAACTTCACGCCTTCCGGCAGCTTATCGGTAATGACAGCTGTCTTTGCGGTATCGGCCGGATTCTTCCAGGTCACGGTGTAGAAGAGGTTCTCACCGATCTGGACCGGGAATGTGTTAATGGAAGGTCCGCCGGCTTCGGACAGGGCATCCTTCTTCGGGGTCGGGATGACCGGCGTCTGTACTTCATTGGTATCCTTCTGTGCTTCATCAACAGAAACTGTTGCATGGTTTTTGAGGATCGTATCCTCAGCTTCCTTCAGGATCTCCACACGGACCGCAACAGAAGCCTGCGTGGCCGCCGGAACATTTACGGTCCAGGTCACGGTACGGCTCGCCTCATCATAGGAGGAACCGTCTGTGGCGGAAATGAATTTCACGCCGTCGGGAAGCGTATCGGTAATGGTAAATGTCCGCTCGTCGTCCGCCGGATTGCCGAAGCTCACCGTGTAGAAGAGCGTATCCCCGGCCTGCTTGACGGTCTGGATCACGTTGCCATTGCCGTCAGTCCCGATGTTCTTGCCGTCGACATTCAGCACGGCCTTCACCGGATCATCGAGAACATAGACCGGCGTTCTGGCCGGATCCTCAGGAAGTGTGTGGACCGGAGAGTCGGTGTCCTTCTTTGTGCCGTCCACCGCGACCTCCGCCTGGTTGAAGACGTGGGTGTAAGCGGCTTCCGGATCATTGACCTTTACATTGAAGGTCACCGTTTTGGTTTCATGGGCCGCCAGCGTCAGCTTCCAGGAAATGGCGCCGTCCTTGTACTGGCCTCCGTCAGATGCACTGCCGTCAAGGTAAGTCACCTCAGCCGGAACGGTATCCTTGATGGAAAAGACCTTCTCGGTATCCGCCGGGTTCTCAAAGGTGATCTGGTACATGATGACAGATCCGTTATTGATGATCTGGTTGGTGATATCCTCGCCGTTCTCATTGGCAACGGATTTACTTGGATCCGGAAGGATCGGGGAGCCGACCGTATCTTCCAGAGTAACAGCCTTTTCGGAACCGTCCTCGGTCAGCGGCTGAAGGGTGACAACGGCAGTATTTTTCACAACACTGCCCTCGGCATCTTCGCTCATCTTCGCGTCAAAGGACACTGTTCCCTTTGTGTAGGGCTCTGCCTGCACGCTCCAGATAATCTTACCGTCTGTCAGGACGCCGCCATCGGAAATGCTGCCGTCCACGACGCTGACGCCTGCCGGCACGTTGTCGGAGATCAGGATGTTCCTTGCCGCGCTGGTCGGATTCTCATAGGCAATCGTGTAGGAGACGACATCCCCGTCACGGATCACGTCGCCGTCGATATCCGCATTTTCCGGATAATTCTCGATGGTCTCGCTCTCCTTCATGGAGACGGATTTATCCATCTCGGCATTCGCGTACACGACCTTGATGTGGTGGTCGGACTGGACATTCGTGAAGTCGTAATTCGCCGGACAGGTATTGATATCGACCTGCTTGCCGTCTACGGTGACTGTATCCAGCAGATAACCGTCGTTCGGTGCGTACTCGGTGTGATAATCCGTTCCATAAGGAACGCACTCATTTCCATCGGTGATCGTACCGTTGACAACTTCCGTCGTAATCAGGCCGGCAACTTTGTGATAGGTGCCGTAGAAGGTATGATCCTCGGCAACCATGATGGTATCCGGAACCTTCTTGGTGAGGCCCTTGTCGTAATACCAGCCGTCAAATTCATAGCGGACGAATTCATCCTCCGGCATGAGATCATACTTGGCGTAGGTCGCGCAGTGCACGCCGACAGCCGGCTTCGCGTCAGGCGGAAGATCATCTTTTCCATCCGGAACGAGCTCATACTTGATGGTGTTGCCGAAGTAGTTGATGCCGGATGCATGGGTCTTATTGACCCAGTAGGCAAGCGTCAGCGGTTTGGAAGGAGAGCCTTCAACCTCGACCCAGAGCATTTCATACTCGGAATTTACGCCGTCGTTGTTATTCTCCCAGGTACCGCGCCAGGTCGTCTTATCGCGCTTGGTGACATTGGTCGGATTATTGAGCCATGCGGCATGCAGGCCCTGGACGAAGGTGTATCCTTCCTCAATATCCATGTCCGTCAGCCGCATGACGCCTTTCCATTCCACCTCGACCGGATGGCTGGAATCCAGTGTACCGGATTCATAGAAATGAAATTCACGGAAGACACGGCCGTCCTCGGTTCCCTTCGCCGCAACACTGCCGTTATTGCGGATGGCATAGTACCGGCAGTCTTCCTGCCAGACATACTCGCGGATATCATAATAAGTTCCGTTAAAGCAGGCACCGTCATGGTGATCCAGATAGATCTTATTATTTCTTGCATCATTGGTTCCGCGCCAGCCGGTCCATTCACCGTCTTCATCCTCTGTGCCATAGGTCAGATCGCCGTGACCGACGCTGTCCTTCACGCAGAAATAACCGGCGGAATGGTCGGAATCAAAGGGATCCACAGAGAAGATCTTCTCACCGTTTGCCGGCGACTGAGGATTTGGCTCCGTGTCTGCTGCAAATGCGGTCATTCCCGTGGTGCCGAGCAATGTCGTAGCCGCCATGACGACGGTCAGCAGGAATGTCGCGGCACGTTTCATCTTGTGCTTAAATCTCATGTGTTTTACCTCTTTCTTTGAAAATGAAATACTGGTCTGTACTGTCCGCCCGGATTCCCGGGCATGAAAAAAGGCTCCTGCCTCTCAGGCGGAACCCATTCTCAAATCTGGTCCTTATTCAATTGTCTTCCTCATCTTCAGCGGGTCTCTTCAGCGCGGGCCGGCTTCTTTCTGCCGTGGCCCGGTTTCTTCGGATCCGCCTTCTTTGCGGTCAGATCCTGCAGGACGGAAGATTTTTCGGCCTCCCTTCCGGCCGTCTTCCCTGTTTTGCTTCCGGATGCCCTGTCAGGCTGAGGCGCACCCATTCCAGGAACCGTCTCAGGGATCGCCACAAGCTCCGGCGCCTTTTCCATTTCAACAAGCTTTGCCTCAATATCGGTGATCATTTCACTGGCCGCATCGCGGATCTTTCCAAGAGATTCCTTCAGCTCCGCCGTTTCCTTTCCGGAAGACCAGCCGGCGATATATCCGAAAGAATAATCGGACGTATCGATGCCGAAATGCTGGCAGACCGTATAGGCGACGCTTTCCGCCTCGACCTCCTTGCTCCGGGCCGTCAGACGTTCCTCTCTCGGCTTTTCCTTCTCATGGGAATGAAGCTTCTGGTGGGCCATCTCGTGGATCAGGGTCTTGACCGTCTGCATTTCACTCATGCCTTCCTGCAGGGCGATGCGTTGCTCAGTCGTGTGATAATACCCTTTTGCGCCCGATCCGATCTGTTCAAAGCCGATCGGCACCGGACAGATCTCTGTGAGCGCGGTCAGCAGCCTGCCGTAACCGTCCACCCTGCCGGAAAGCTCATCCACACCGAGCGAAGGGAGTTCTTTTCCCTCTGTCTGGCTGACATCAAAGACCGTTGCGACCCGGAAGGCCGGATATTCGACCTCGACGGTTTCCTTTACCGGTTTTCCCTGTGAGTCCAGCTTCGGTCTGCCGGTCGCCGGGTCCCGGACTTCCCGCTCCTTCTTTGCCTTATAGGGCGAAGGAGCGATGATCTGAATCCCCTTTTCTCCCTTTCTAACATGCCGCTGATGCTGTTTCTGCCAGGCCTGATAGCCGGCCACCAGTGTGGCGTCCGGCTTCTGCATGGCAATCAGCAGCGTATTGTTCAGGGAATAATTGTGGAACTTGGACATCGTGGAAAGATAGGCCTTATAGGTCTCGCTCTGGAACAGGGCTGCGATGCCGGCCTCCAGCTTGTCGGTGATGGCTTTGATCCGGTCGGATCTGCTTTCGCTTTTTCCTTTTGATTCAGCCGCTTTTTCGGGGACAGTCGTCCCTTCAGCCACCATCATGCCGGGCACCGGACTGAATTGGATCTGCTCCGGCGATGTTGCGAATCGGTTCTCCGATATCGGCAGCGTCTGGTTCTCCCGGAAGGAATAGTAGCGGTCGCTATTCCCGATAATGATATGATCGAGAAGCGGGATTCCCGCCAGGTCGAACAGCTTCTGGAGCCGGTCCGTTGTCTGGATATCCTCCTGTGACGGAGTGAGACTTCCGGTCGGATGATTGTGAAAAGCCATCACATGGGCCGCATTGGACAGGATCGGACTCTTCAGGATCTCCCGCGGATGAACGAGCGACGCATTCAGGGTCCCCATGGACACGATGTTCATGTTGATGGGAGACATGTCGTTCCGGAAGTTGACGATACAGAAGACCTCCCGGTCGTAGCCTTTCAGCATCTCCGCCATAAGCCGGACCGCGTCATCCGGGTTGGCGACCGGCTTTTCCGAATAGAGCGGCGGCTCCTTCACCATCCGGATTGCCACCTTATCCAGAGTGTACGGCTTCGGCGCCATCTGTCTCACCTCCGATCTCTAACGTGATGTGGAAATCCGGCTCGTCCTTCAGTTTCTCCAGCGTCTCCCGAAGCGTGCCGGTCGTGCTGCACTCCGGCATGCCGGTTTCAGTGGGGTCATGATTTCTTTGTGACATCTGCAAATCCTCCTTCTTCTTCAGATTTTTGGACAAAAGAATAGCGTCATCAGTCACTTTGACTAATGACGCTATGTAAGAGCTTATTATTAAATTTTCGGATACATACAAGATTCAGCGGATTCTTTCAATGATCATTTCTGCCGATCCTTCTTTAAGAGAATTATTCTCGTCATAATGGATGTGGTCTCCCGGTGTTCCATACTTTACACCATTTCATTTTTCAGGGCTTCGATAATGCTGTCACCTTTGAGTTTATTCACTGAAAGAAGCATGCTTGCGCCTACTATTGCAAACACGACGACGATGACAAGAATGTACATTATCCAGTCGATGTTGAAGGAATACAGTTCGGCATCAAAAGCCCTGAACATCACATAGCTTATAAGGATGGATACGGGTATACCTATCATAAGTGCCCGGATTCCGTACATGAACGTCTCCAGGCGGATCATTTTTCCGAATCCGTCCTCGGCCATCCCCACGGATTTATACATAGCAAACTCCCTTCGGCGAAGCAGCACACCGGTGGAAATGGTATTGTTGATGTTGGCTGCCGCTATCAGTGCGAGCAGGATCGTAAAACCATACATGGCAGTCTTAAAAAGAAGTGTTACCGTATTCATGACTTCGAGCGAATCCGTCATATCGGAAACACTGTAGTCGTGGTACCCTTCGGACTCCAGAAGCTCATAGATTTTCTGATACATTTCATTGTGTCTGTCTGTTACAACACACAAATCACAGCTTAAAATATCTTCCGGAAGCGTCTCTTTCGCTTTTTCATAGTAAACAGATGCCGGGGCGTAGACCGTAAGCGTCCCTCTGGGCGTCATCTTCAGGATTTCGTTGTTATCGTCATACGAGACAAAGTCCCCGATCTCCACAGCCGGCGGATTTCCCTCTACTTCATCGTAATGAAGGCTTTGCCCAAGAACCCCCTCATTAAATACGGCTGCGGATCTCGTGTCATGGAAGAAGTTGTTGAGAAGCACGCCCCGCAGTTCACCTCCGAAATACTTATCCTCCGACAGACCGTTGGCTTCGATCAGCTCTCTGAAGTCCGCATCGTCGATCACCACAAGGGCCATACTCGACGGATGAAGGTCTTTGTAATCGTCGGTCAGGAAATTCGGATTCGCGATGTCTTTATTCGCCAAGATGATCTTTTCACCCTCGTTCTTTTCAAACACGAACTGGATCATACCGCCGCCAAAGACTTTCTCCACACCATCCATTGCCTGCAATTCCTGCCTCAGCTGATCGCTTTCCGAAAGAGCACAGGACACGATAATCTGGCACGGCAGGTCAAAATCATACTGGTTGACCCGCTTCATGGAATCACAGAAATAGCTGATCGTCAAAAAGAGAATCACAGAAACGGCAATGGATACTGTAATGACCGATCCCTTGATTCCGTTCCTTTTTATGTTTTTATAGGCAAGCTCTCCTTCGAAACCGAAGATCCGACGGATCAGCGGCAAAGTCCTCAGCTTCTTCGCCTTCACTTTTATCGTGCTGCTCTGGCGAAGGGCATCAATGGGCATGACCTTGGCTGCTTTAAGGGCCGGCACAAGGGTGGAAATAAAAATCGTCACGGCAGCACAGATGACAATAGCAAGGATCACCCATGCGGTGCAGACTATTGGAATGCTTCCCCGCATCCCTTCAGCTCCGGCAAGGATCTCCGCTTCGAGAACCTTTTTGCCAAGAAACGTCAGAGTGACTTTTGTGCCGATATATCCTATGAGAAGTCCCAGGGGGATGCCTGCGGCTCCCAGAAGAACTCCCTCGAAAAAAACCGAAAAGCGCTTCTGACGGCCCGTCGCTCCGACACTGGCAAGCATCCCGAGATAACGCAGCCGTTCCGTCAGTGACATACCGATGGAATTCACGATCAGGACCACGGACGTGATGATCACGATCAGAAGTGCAATGCCCATGATCACAAACAATGAGCGGTATGTTCCGGCACTGTCTTCAAATGCAAAAACGCTCAGCATATATTCGGTATTGATATCATATTTGCTGATCCCGTAATCATTTACGATTTGACGGATCTGACGGATCGCCGTGTGGTCACAGTTTTTTAAGGTCACCCTCACCTCGGCGTCCTTCTGTTCCGGGAATACTCCGGAATCCATCCCCCGCAGGATATCAAATCCCGCTGTCGGCCGGTTCCCATGCAGGATGGCTGTGATTGTACACGTCTCAGTGGATGCTTCCTCAAAGACTTCATCCGACCTGTAGTTACCTGCCAGATAGACGATCTCGTCATTTTCGTCATAATAATATCGGTATCCCTGCACAAAGGTGAACGAATCCCCGACCCGTACAGAAAGCCCGTTATCTTTAAGGAATTGTTCTTCCACCGCTATTTCGGAGGACCCTGCAGGGAGAGTTCCTTCATAATCACCAAGAACCATCTCTGTCAGATATCCTGCATCGCCATGAGCTATGTTCCCTGTCCGGAACCGGTCCTCTTTTCCGCTGGCAAGCTTTACACCGCTGATTTTCGGATCCCTGTCAGACACTCCGATGAGCTCTAGCCGGTCATCCGACCGCAGTCCATCGACCTGTTCTTTCGTCAATTCGTAAAAGGCGGCGTGAACATTGCCGTCCGTTCTTGTCGCCAGATATCCGAAGAATTTAAAGAAAGAAAACGCCCCGAGGAGAATGGCGCTGATCAGCGCTGTCGCCGTTGCGATGCCAAGTATCGTGACAACTGTTCTTTTCCGGTTCTCCAATAGATGCCGCAGGGTGAGTTTTGCCATGATGCTCATAATGCGCTCACCTCCGCTCCTTTGGAATCCCTGGTGATCCTTCCGTCTTCGATCGTAATGACCCGGTCGGCGGAGAGCGCAATCCTTTCGTCATGCGTGATAATGATGACAGTCTGCTTATTCTCTTTGTTAAACTTCCGGAGAAGGGAGACGATCTCTTTGCTGTTTTCGCTGTCAAGGTTGCCTGTCGGTTCGTCCGCCAAAAGAAGGGCCGGATGGTTCATGAGCGCCCGCCCGATAGAAACCCTCTGCTGCTGGCCCCCGGACAGCTGATTCGGAAGATGCATCAAACGCGATGAAAGCCCCAGCTTTTCCACAAGATCGGAAAGCACGGCCTGATCCGGCTTTTTTCCGTCAAGCAGGATAGGAAGAGTCATGTTTTCTTCAACGTTGAGGATTGGGATCAGGTTGTAAAACTGGTAAATGAGACCGATCTGTCTCCTTCTGAAAATTGCAAGCTTTGTCTCATCCAGTTTGCTGATATCCGTTCCGGATATGATCACTTCCCCGGATGTCGGGCTGTCCACACCGCCAAGGATATGCAGCAGCGTGGATTTGCCGCTTCCCGACGGGCCGACGATGGCCACAAATTCGCCCTGCTCCACATCAAAAGAAACGTTCTTCAAAGCATCAACTTTTGTCTCTCCTGTGCCATAGACTTTGCACAGGTTTTTAATCTCAAGAATATTCATATCAAAAAACTCCTTTCCCAAACGGATCTTCCGGAACATGACCAGCGTTTCCTGTTTAAGAACAGGATAATCGCTGCGGCTTACAATCCGGTGACTTTTCTCATGACAGTTTTGTCACATTAGATAATGGTCTTATAGATCCGTATGGAAAAGGATGTCCCAACGCCTTCCGTGCTCTCTGCAGTTATCTCACCGTGCTCGCCCTCAAGTATGCTCTTTGAGAGTGCCAGCCCGATTCCGACACTGTCTTTTCCGGCATTTTTCCCTTTATAGAACCGCTCGAAGATATGAGGAAGATCCTCAGCAGGGATTCCGCATCCGTTGTCCCTGATTGTGATTCGGCCAAACAGATGTGATTCATCCGTTGTTATGCGAAGCGTTCCTCCGTCATCCATATGCTCGATGCAGTTTTTTATGATATTCTGCAGCGCCTCGATGGTCCAGTTGCGGTCACAGGAGACGATTTGTTCGGAAATGTCCTGCCTGCAAATGATATTTTTGACATCCATCTGGACCAGAAACGGCTTGACGGCTTCCTTGATCAGGTCTGATACGCGGACGTCCTCTCTCTTCAGCACAATCGTCCCGGCATCCAGCTTTGAAAGCTTAAGAAGTGTCTGTATCAGCCAGTTCATGCGGTCAAGTTGGGCCGACTGCGTCCGCAGGAGTTCTTCTCGTTTTACCTCGTCCGTCTCATCCATAAGAAGATCGTTCATGACCATCATGGAAGTCAGCGGTGTTTTCAGTTGATGACTGATGTCCGCCAGTGCCGCGGCAAGCTGTGTTTTGTCATTTGCCAGCTGCTCATTCTGAGCTTTCAGCATCGTAGCTGCTTTATAGATATTGGTGCGGAGAATGGATAGCTCTCCCTCCTCCTGACTTCCGATTTCCGGTGCTTCCGCTCCTGAAAGTACCCTGACAAGATAGTCATTCAGGTTTGCGATGTGCCGGTATCTCATATTTGTATAAAACACAAAAACTGCCAGAAGCGCAGCCCCTGACAGCAGCAGAATAACTCCCGCTTTTATATCCAGTAGCATCGTTCCAATTAAGAAGGCCAGCAGAATGATGCCTGTGCTGATTAGAATTGCTTTTCTGTATTCCCTGTTATTCATAGGTCACATCCTTTACTTATCGAGGATATAGCCCAGTCCCCGGACTGTCCTGATGATTTCCGAGTTTGCGGGATCCCTCTCGATCTTTTCTCTCAGGCGCTTAATATATACCGTCAGCGTATTGTCATTGACAAAATCGCCGCTGATATCCCACATGTCTGACAGCAGTTTTTTTCTGGACAGCACAATTCCTCTGTTGTTCACAAAAGTCAGAAGCAGACGGTATTCCAACGCCGTCAGTTCTATCGTCTCCTCCAGTCCTGCCTCCCTGTCGACCCGTACCACCTTTGCTTCTTTTGTATTAACCCGAATATCTCCAATGACTTCCGGATGATCCGGCTTACTATTTCCAGTGCCGCAGGACTGTGTCCGATCTGCTCTGCGGAGAACACTTTTGATTCTTGCCATCAACTCACCTACCCGGAAGGGCTTGCATATATAATCGTCGGCGCCCATCTCCAGTCCCATGACCACATTGACCTCTGCATCGACGGCTGTCAGGAAGATCACAGGCACATCTTCCGATTGTTTGATGTAACGGCAGATGTCATAGCCGCTGCCATCCGGAAGATTGATGTCCAAAACGCAGATGTCATACTTTCCCGTTGTCCAGACAGACCTCGCCTCTGTCGCATTTTTTGCAGTGACGACCTCATAACCTTCCTTCTCCAAAGAATACGAAAGGCCCATCGTAATCGCTTCATCATCTTCAACTAATAATACTCGCATTTATTTCTCCCAAGACTCACATTCCTTGTCAGGAACCTTTTTTTGATAATACCTGTATTTCGCCACGACCATCAGTTTAAATAGAAGATATCATTTACGTTTTTTCCAAAAAACGCGGATATTTTCATAGCCAATTCCAGCGTCGGATCATATTTGTTATTTTCAATCGCGATGACCGTCTGCCTTGTCACGCCAAGCTCTTCCGCCAGGTCTTCCTGCCGGAGTTTTTTATTCTTTCGAAGTTCCTTGATATTATTCTTCATCTTCATCTGCCATTTCTGTCATTCGTCTGGTTTCATATAACTTAATTCCATTAAAGATCAGCATCCCCAGTATTCCGAAGATAAATATGGGTGTCGGAAATTCTCCGGTGGTGATCTTCTCCGCAATACAATAACCCATAATAGCAATTTCCAAAAACCCGAAAGCAAACCTGGCGGCTTTCATATTGATTTCCATTTCCATTTCATCGGCCTTTTTTATTATCTTTTTCATCTCAGAGCCCTCCTGAAATGTCAAAATCTCTTTACATTTCTATGATATTGTTTCACTCCGGTAATGTCAAGACCTTTTTACATTATCGATACCTTTATTATGTACGGCAGCCTCTCGACTGCCTTTTTCTTAATGCTCCGGCCCACAGTCCCTGGGTTTTGCCTTCCTCCCTTCCGGGGAGAGCTTTGCCGCCGTTTCCTTTGCCAGGGAATCCAGCTTTTCCCTGGCAGATTCCCTGGATCCGGCTTCCCGTGCTTTTGGATTCCTTGTCTTATAAGCCTCGACCATTTCCTTCAGCTCGGCATTCGGGACAGATTCTTTCCGGTTCTCCCAGACGATCTCGCCGTCGATACCGTCCGTCCTTTCCGGCTTGGTCACAGTCGTGTGGCCTTCCGCCGGGATCTTGGCCCAGAGACCTTTCCCATACTGATTTTCATGGACTGCCTTGGCCGGCAGCACGAAGCTGGCCCAGGGAGAGTGGTCCGCAGGGTCGGTGTTTGGAATCAGGATCCGCTTGTAGGCTTTGCCGTCCTTACCGGTGAAGTCTTCCGCAAGCCCCTTTCCGAACTTGATCGTCAGTTCCTCAAATTCTTTTCTTTCATCAGGCATAGTGTACTCCTCCCTTATTCATCGTCTTCTTCATCCAGCCAGTAGTCCGGATCATCTTCGGAAACCGGCTCTTTCTTCACTTCCGGTTCCTCCGGCAGTTCATAGATATCCAGATCATCGTCGTCATCCAGATATCCTGCGTCCGGATCCTGTCCGGAGGATGAATTCTGTTTGCGCTTTGTCTTCAGGTACAGATATCCACCGATTCCGCCGAATACCAGGAGGAGCGGCAGGGCCAGAAGGAAGGGATTTGCACCGGATTTCTCCTTTTCCGGTTCGACTTCCGGCGTCGGAGTCTGGGTGGCTGCTTCCTCCTTTGCCTTCTCCGCAGCTTCAGCAGCTTCCTTAGCGGCTTCTTCTGCAGCGATCTGTTCCTTCATTTCCGTGACTTCCTTCTCATCCATCAGGGCGAAGAGGTCATTCTCGTCCACCTGGTTCAGGAAATGCACGGTCTCATTGCCCTCGTCATCGCGGTCAATAATCAGATAGAAAATGTTGCCGCTCTTGGTGGCCAGGGTGATGAACTGCTTGCCGGCCGTCCCGGCATTGCCGTAGTCGTCCACCAGCGTAAGATTGCCTTCCGGCGTCAGGCCCAGATCGGTCGATGTGACCTCCCCGCCTTCTTCCTCCGCCTGCTCCAGCATCTGACGGATCAGCTCCGGATCGAGGGAAATGGAAAGCGAACCGTCCTGCTGAACTTCTACCGGTACAGTCCGGACATCCATATAGTCGGCGCAGACATAGCCGGTGTGCTCGGGAATAGAGACGTACAGCCAGTCGCCGTGATCCTCCAGGACCTCCACGGTATCGCCGTTGTTCAGGGTGTCGATGACGCCGTAGTCCAGACCTTCGCCGGAGCGGACATTCAGATAGGAGCCGTCTGTCTTAACGGTGCCGATCTTTTTCTCTTCGGTCGTTGTGGTTCCTTCACTCAGGGAAGACAGAAGATCTTCAATATTGCCGATGCCGGCAGTGCCGGCTGAGGAACTCCCTGTGCCGCTGTTCGTACTGCTGCTCTGGGTAACGGATCCATCCTCATTGCGGATATCTCCGGACTGGTCCGACGAGCCGGTCGAAGTCGTGCCGGCTGCTGATGTTTCTTCTGTTTCATCCACTTCCTCTGCCGGGATCTCCCTTACGATCACGCCGGTCTCCGAAGAGGATCCCTCCTCCCCGGTATAGGCAAATGCAGCTGCAGGCACAAGGGCCATGGTCAGCACCGCAGTCAGGATCACTGCGCCAATTCGTTTATTCATTCTCCGATTCCTCCCTTTCTTCGTTTTGATTTCGCCCGCCGGGCGCTGCCGGATGCGCGTCAAATACGCCGGCGCGGGCCTTTCTGATGATGACTGCCAGTTCCTCCGGCGTCAGATCTGCCGCATGCACCATGTCATGAATGCAGGTGTTCTCGGCCTCCTTGTATTTCCGCTCCAGTTCTCTCACCTTTGCGGTCCATTCGGCCTGGCGGACGCGGGCCTTTTCCAGCTCCGCGCCCAGTTTTTTCAGTTTTGTATCGTCCATATAT
>R26__coassemble_463_pt1 | contig 25287 bp, 19 predicted proteins | sample R26__metabat2_high_PE_046 | metagenome-assembled genome bin R26
GTTTTTATGATACCGGGATCGCTTCTATGGTGACAGCTTTTCCAGGCCTTCTTAAATATCGTTCCGTATTCCGGGAAGAAACCGATTTTCTCGTGGAATTAAGCGATAATTCCCGTATCATCGATGCCGGATCCCTGCGTTTTGATGCACCGGGAACATTTCTTCACCACAACTACCACAATATGATCTGTGTCGGAAACGCCAAACAGTTTCTGTATGCGGAGATCCGGGAAATGCTCCGCCGGGTGCAGCAGGAGATCCATTTTAAATTTGTGAAGTTTCATGGCATCCTGTCGGATGATATGATGGTTTATTCAGAGGACTCCCACGGGATCCCGCACTACTCGTTCACATTTATCGATAAAGTGATCGATTTTATGCTGAGTATCGATCTGCGCCCTCTTTGCCAGCTTTCTTTCATGCCGATCGCCCTGGCAGAAGATCCTTCCCGTCTGGTGGATTATTATCATTATAATACCTCCCCTCCCAAGAGCCTGAAAAAATGGATCGACCTGGTAACGGCATTTACGAAACACCTGATCAGCCGGTACGGAAAAGAGGAAGTGAAAACCTGGCCCTTCTGTGTTTGGAACGAGCCGGACGAAACAGTGGATCAGTTTGCATGGGATGACAGGGAGCGTTTTTTCGATTTTTATTATCAGACCTTCCAAGCCGTTAAGAACGTATGCCCGGAAATCGCTTTCGGAACGCCGTCCTTTCTTCTTGCCGTCCAGAAGGAACAGGGCTGGGTCGGTGATTTTTTCCAATACCTGAAGAAACGTGACTGTGATGTGGATTTCCTGAATATCCATTATTATGACAACAGCCTGTTTGCAGAGGATGCTGCAGACCGTGTCCGGGGAGAGCGGGGCTATTCCGTGGAAAATATGGAGCGTTCCTTCCCTCTGACGGTGGATCCATACGCTTTTGTCAAATTTATCGATAATGTAAAGGCACTGTTAAGAAAGCACAACATGCGCCACCTGCCGGTCTATCTGACAGAATGGAACCTGACCATCTCCCATCGGGATCTGATCAACGACACCTGTTTCAAATCCTGTCACCTGGTGAAGAATCTTCTGGAAAACTATGACCGTCTGAATTCCTTTGGCTACTGGTGCCTGACGGATTTTGAAGAAGAACTGCAGGTCCCTGCCGAGCTGTATCACGGAGGACTGGGACTTTTCACCTATAACGGGATCCCAAAAGCCAATTATAACGCCTTCCGATTGCTGGGAAGACTGGGAGATGAACTGCTGGCGAAAGGAGACGGTTATTTCATCACCCGCAAAGATGAAGCGATCGTGATCCTTCTGTACAATTATGAGCATTACTCAAAGCTCTTTGCAACTGGTTTCAGGTCCAATCAGAACAGCACAGACCGGTATACCGCTTTTGAAGAAATGAGCACGGCACAGTTTACGATCCGGTTGACGGAGCTTCCTTATCAGAAGGCTCTTGTAAAAGAACGGTTTGTTAATCAGGCAGCCGGCAGCAGCTACGACGCCTGGGCCAGAATGGGATCTTTGCCTGTAAAATCAGAAGACGATATGGAAATCCTGATGCAGCAGTCCGTTCCCGGTCTGTATCTGCATCAGGAAACTGTTGAAAACGGTGAATTAACGCTGCATACCCGTATGGCTCCCCTGGAGATCCGCCTTCTTGAGATCGAACCGATCGGATGACAGTTCCCGGAAAGAAGTGTTCTGTCACGTACGGATCACAGTGCTTCCTCGATGGCAGCATAGATCGTGCGCACCGCTTCTTCGTATTTTTCTTCCTGTACGCCGATCAGAAGGTTCAGCTTGCCGGCACCCTGGTTGATGGTAGAGATCAGGATCCCTGCTTCCGTCAGGGATCTTAAGACCCGGACATTGGCATCGTTGGACTCGGTTCCTTTCTCCCCTATCACGGCGATCATCGCCAGGTTCTCGGTAAGTCCCAGAAAATCCGGATCCAGCTTGCTGCGGATCTCCTCAAAAAGGTCTTCTTTACACGGCGCGAGAAGATCACTCCGGATCACCAGGGTGACCGTATCGATCCCCGTCAGACACTGCTCAAAAGGAAGCTGACGATTCTTCAGGATATCCAGCATCACCGCAGTAAAACCGGACTCATCGCTGACCATCACCTTTTCTACCTGGATGACCGACATACCGGTCCTTCCCGCTACGGCAATGATCGGATATTTGGTCTCTCCGGAAGGAAGCTTTCGGACGATCATGGTACCCTCATCTTCCGGGCGGTCCGTATTTCTGATGTTAATGGGAATATCCAGATCTGATACGGGAAGGACCGCATCTGTATGAAGTACCGAAGCTCCCATATAGGAAAGGGTTCGAAGTTCCCGGTAACTGACATAACGGACGGATTTCGGAGAGTCAACGATACGTGGATCCGCCGCCAGAAGACCTGACACATCGGTCCAGTTCTCATACAGATCCGCATGCACTGCAGCTGCCGCAAGGCTTCCCGTCACATCCGATCCGCCCCTGGAAAAGGTGTGGATCGTCCCTTTCATATCTGCTCCGTAAAAACCCGCGATCACTGCATTTTTCAAAGGCCGCAGAGATGCTCCCAAGGTCCTTAGGGTCATGGGAAGATTCAGTTTTCCGTTTTCCTCAAAACAGACGCACCATTCCGGGTCCACAAAGGTATAGTCCAGATAAGCCGCCATAAGCCGGGCATTCAGGTATTCTCCACGGCTGATGATATAGGACTTCCTGGTTTTCAGCCAGTAAGGATCGCTTTTTTTATCTTCCCCTGCCCCGGCCGTTTCAGCCAGATAGACTCTTAACGGCGAGATTTCCTCATCGATCCGGAAATCCAGATCAAGTCCCTCTGCCGTTTCCCGGAATCGTTCCTGCACAATCTGAAGGTCTTGCTCATAGTCCTCGTTCTTCGCCGCTGCTTCGTAACAGCGCAGCAGAAGATCTGTGATCTTGCTGTCCTGCGGAAACCGTTTCCCGGGTGCAGATACCACGATATACTTCCGGTCCGGATCAGACAGGATGATCTCTCGGGTCTTTCGGATCTGCTGAACATCTGCCAGTGATGTTCCTCCGAATTTTACAACTATCGTTCTCATTTTAACTTCCTTTGTCCATTCAACTTGAATTGTCAGTTCAGATCCTGCGTTTCTGATAATGGAGACGATTTCATAATGTGTATGTCATTTGCCGGAACAGCCGTCTCTCCCGGCTTAAGGATGACAAAGTCCTCCTCGTTCCAGTCTCCGTTCAGGAACCGTTCCAGAAGCGACATGCTGCCTTCGATCTCATGGTACTGCCATCCATAGAAATCAGCCGCTTTCCTGGTGATCTCCCGATAACGCTCATTGTTGATATAAGGCATCCGGATATAGGCGGCATTGTGATAATTGTGCAGCCCTTCCAGGTTTTCCATCAGGTATTCGATGGTATCCTCATCATATCCCTGCTCTTCAAACATACGGATCATTTCATTGTGCCGTTCTTCTCCGGGCATATTGGAATTCTCGATCCAGTCCGCCGTATACCAGTAGCATCCGGGAATCTCCCTGAAATACTTCGCATAAGCTTCTTTGGAACCCAGAAACAGCGTGATACAGTCATGTGCCTTCGGGATCACGATGGGGTGTTTCCTTGCCGTCAGCCCGGCAGCCGCATTAGAGCAAAGTCCATACCCCAGAAGGATCGCATCGAAATCACCCGGGATCCCGTCATGATGACCACCCAGATCATTCATTTTATTGGTATGCACGTCCTCGCCGGACTCTATCAGGTCGATCTCTTTCTGCAGCAGTGCATGCAGTTTTTCCGGAACATTGTGTTCCCCCTGCCGGATCCATGTGATATCGACAATATTATCTGTCCTGCTGCAGATACAGGAAACAGCCCGAAAGAAGACTTTACAGGCGATCAGTTTCAGTCTCATGGTTTCTTAAAAACTATTCCTTTCGTATGATTTATAGTATATTGTATAAAAAATACCGGAGGCAATCAATGAAAATGACAATGTCTGTTCTGGTCAACGGCCAGGATGTAAACCATGATAAGCTGATCACCAACAAAGCACTGATCGAACTTTTCTCAAATATCACCATGTATCACGGGTTTCTGTGCGGACACACTTCCATCGAAGGAACCAGTCCTGTATCATGGATCGTCATGGGCTGGAAAATGAAGGTCCTGAAACGCGTCAGAATGTTCAGCAGCATCCGAGTGGAAACCTGGATCCAAAGCAGTACAAGAGTCCGCGTCCTTCGTAATTACGCAGTCTATGATGAGCAGGGAGAACTTGCAGCAAAAGCCGCCGGAGAATGGGTAGCAGTGGATGGAACTTCCGGCAATTTTATCCGCATTACACCAGACCTTCTCGCGCCTTTTAATGCATCAGAAGATGAGAACAATTTCCCGGGATACAGATTCCCGGATATCCGAAGTTCCGACCTTCCGGCAGCAGAAACAAAGCTGGTAACTCCCGGCCTTCAGATGGTTGACTATAACGATCATGTCCATAATTCAGAATACGTGAACCTGGCAGGAGAGATCTTTCCTGACGGGATGACATCCGACGAGATCGAAGTCGTCTATCGGACACAGATCCTGCCGGGAGAACCTGTTTTACTGGAACTGATCCATGACGAAGGTGTCCATAAAGTGGCGATCAAAAATCCGAACGATCACAGCCTGCATGCCCTGGTGATCATGAAATGACAACAGGCCGCGTCTGCGGCCTGTCCCGTTAATATCCTGTTATTTTCAATAGTTCCATCTTCTCAATTCAGTCTGGAAAGCTCGGTAACCGGTCTGGGCAGTGTCCTGATCTCTTCTCCTGCCTGTCCATAGAATATATCGAGGTTTCCTTTTTCCAGTTCGTCAATGACAAACTGCACATATTCTTCCACTTGAAGGCCGACTTTCTCTGTCCCCGGTCTTGCATTGGCGCGGCCTGTCGGATTAAGATCTGTTTCCACTCTGCACGGAGGAACTTCATATACTTCGATCCCGTCTTTTTCCAGATGCTTTCTGAGTTCCAAGGTATAGACGTGAAAGCCTGCTTTTGCCGAGCAGTAGATGGGGCATCTTGTAAGTGGAGTAAAACCGAGTATGGAAGTTACATCAATGATCACGGGATCCGTCTGTTTCTTAAGGAACGGGATAAACTCTCCGTTCAGTTTGATGGGTGCCAGAAGATTGATCGCAACCTCTTTGTCAAGATTTCCCAGTCCTTCGATCCCTTCAGACAGATCATAATCTGTCTGTATGGCCGCATTGTTGATCAGGACATTCATTTTCGGAAAATGTTCGGATACATATTCAAAAAGACTTTTGCGGTCTGCTTCCGACGAAATGTCACAAACTTTGTAACTGATCCCCGGACAGCATTCTACTGTTTCCTTCAGTTTCTCCTCACGCCTTCCGCAGATGATCACCTGATTTCCAAGATCATGGAATTTGATCGCAAGACCTCTTCCTATGCCTGTACCACCACCGGTAATGAGGATCGTATTTCCAGTCAGTTTCATATTAACCTCCCTATTCCATATAGCCGACTCTTTGCTATGAAAAAGTCGTCATTTTTCAAATTGAAGAGCATTGCCCCGTTCTTTATAATACAGATATCAAATATCGGAGGAAATGATCATGAAAGATACCTATTCCATTAATGACGTGGCAATGATAACCGGTCTGTCAACCAGGACCATCCGAAATTACATTTCCCTTGGTTTTTTATCCGGTGAAAAAGTCAACGGCGCATGGTCTTTTACAGACAAACAGATCGAAGAATTCACGCAGGACAAAACAGTAAAGCCTTCCATAAAAGCGAAAAAGAATGCGATCGTATTTGATTTTCTGGGAACAAAACCTTCAAAACAGGATAAAATGTGTACGATCCTGGATCTGACATGTCAGGAGTCTTTACCCGCCTCCGTATTCTTTTGCAAAAAGATATCTGAAATGAAGCCTGTTTCCGAGTTTCATTTTGCTTCAGAGCCATCCGGAACCGGCGTCAGGCTGATCCTGAGCGGCAGCCCCTCCGATGTGATGGGTCTGATCGATCAGTATTATGCGCAGGGAAACTGAAACCCGTTAAACCAGGCCCTCTCTTCGAAACTCTTTTTCCGGGGGATTGCAGGCTCGCTTTCTGCGATCCCCACCGGTAGGAAGCATACCACTTCATAGTCGTCCGGAACATTCAGAACGGCTGCGATCTTCTCGTTGATCTTATCGTCATCCGTAATATGTCCTTCATACCAGCAGCTCTGATATCCGAGATCCACGATCGCAAGGAGCATATTCTGGATCGCTGCTGAGTAATCCTGTACTGCAAAACACCTGTCACGATAGGCATTGATCCTTTGGGTCAGAACACAGATCGCTGCCGGGGCGGTTTCCCCGACCGGCGGATCTATCACGGCATGGATTTTTCCCAGGATCTGCGGGTCATCTACCGCGATCAGGCTTGTGGTCTGCTTGTTGCAGCCCGATGGCGCAGCAAGCCCTGCCTGCATGATCCGGATCAGATCCTCTCTCGGTACCAAAGTGGATCTGTATTTTCCTCTGTAGCTGCGACGGCTCTGGATCGCTTCGAAAACTTCCATTATGTTCTCCCCTTTATCCGTATTAACAATGTTTTGGATTTTCTCCTTTTATCATATATAATCTGAAATGAAGAACGTCAATCTTTTTTACAGGAGGACCAGCTATGCGTTACGGATATTTTGACCTTGCAGAAAAAGAGTATGTAATCACCAACCCGGCCACTCCGGCTCCCTGGGTCAATTACCTGGGCGATCCGGAATACGGAGCCATCATCTCCAACAATGCTGCCGGCTACAGCTTTGTCAAGTCCGGTGCGAACGGACGGATCACAAGGTTCCGCTTCAATTCCGACATGGCGCTTCCGGGCAGGTATATCTATATCCGGGATGAACAAAGCTGCGATTACTGGTCTGCTTCCTGGCAGCCGGTGGGAAAGCCTCTTGATCTTTATCATTCGGAATGCCGTCATGGGACCGGCTACACGCAGATTTCTGCGGAATATGCAAAGATCCGCTCCTGCGCGACCTATTATGTTCCCCTCGGAAAAACCTATGAAGTGTGGCGCCTCAGGATCACCAACGAGGATACCTGCGAACGCCGGCTTTCTCTTTTTGGATTCGTGGAATTCACAAATGAAAGCAACTATGAACAGGACCAGGTAAATCTGCAATACTCTCTGTTCATCTCAAGGACCGAGTTCCGGGGCAGCAAGATATTGCAGACGGTCTGCGGGAACAGTTCCAAAGACCGGCAGTTCCGCTTCTTCGGTCAGGCGAAAGAACCGGTCACAGCCGTCTGCGGTTCTCTTTCAGAGTTTCTCGGAAGTTACAGGACCTATGCTGATCCTGTTCTGGTGGAACAGGGTTCCCTGAACGGACAGATGAATTACAACTCCAATTCCTGCGGCGCTCTGCAGAGCCGGATCGTCCTGAAGCCGGGAGAGACCCGGGAACTGATCTATCTGCTTGGTCAGAAAGATGACGCTGCGGCAGATGAGATCATAAAGGAATATGCGATTTCCGGAAGAGTCGATTCGGATCTTGCCCTCCTGAAGGAATTCTGGCACAGCCGTCTGAACCGTTTCCGGGTAGATACCCCGTCAGAAGATTTCAACAATATGGTAAATGTCTGGAATGCATACCAGTGTTTCATCACCTTTATCTGGTCCCGGGCTGCGTCCTTTATTTACTGCGGCCTCCGAAACGGATACGGATACCGCGATACAGTCCAGGATATCCAGGGGATCATCCATCTCGACCCTGAAATAGCCGCGGAAAAGATCCGTTTCATGCTCTCTGCCCAGGCAAAATGCGGGGCCGGACTGCCCCTGGTCAAGTTTCACCATCATGCGGGACAGGAAAATACGCCGGAGGATCCGGAATACGTAAAAGAGACCGGCCATCCTTCCTATCGCGCGGACGACGCCCTCTGGCTCTTCCCCACGATCGTCAAATATATCGGCGAGACCGGAAATACAGCCTTTCTGAGAGAAAAGATCCTCTATGCGGATGGCACAGAGGATACGGTTTACGCTCATCTGAAACAGGCGATCCGTTTCTCCATGGAACATCTTGGCAGGCACAGGATGCCGGCAGGACTTCACGCAGACTGGAATGACTGCCTGCGCCTCGGGAGCAAAGGCGAATCCACCTTTGTGGCATTCCAGTTGTATTACGCCATGAATGAGCTCCGGAAAATGGCTGTGATCATGAAGGATCCGGAGTACCTTTCCTATCTGGATCAGGCGCAGTCCTCCCTGACCGAAGCATTGGGAAAATGCTGGGATGAAGACCGCTTCTATCGGGGGATTCGGGAAGATGGCCAGGTCGTAGGTGCCCGGAAAGATCCGGAAGCGAATATGTGGCTCAATCCCCAGTCCTGGAGCGTCATCTCCGGATTTGCCGGCCGGGAGCAGGCAGAAAAAGCCATGGACAGCGTGTACCGCATCCTCAATACCCCATACGGCGCCAAACTGCTGGAGCCGCCTTATAAAGACTACTCCTTTGACGGTGCCCTGATGCAGATCTACAATGCCGATACCAAGGAAAACGGCGGGATCTTCTCTCAATCCCAGGGATGGCTGATCCTGGCAGAAGCACTTTTAGGGCACGGAGACCGGGCTTTTGAATATTTCATGGAAACTTCTCCCGCCGCAATGAATGACCGGGCACAGATCCGGGTCATTGAGCCTTACGCTCACGGGCAGTTTACAGAATCCCGAAGGTCTCCTTTTGAGGGCCGTTCCCACGTCCACTGGCTCACAGGCACTGCCTCAACAGTGATGGTTGGCTGTGTGGAAGGTATCTGCGGTATACGGCCCGACGCCTCAGGGCTTCGGATCTTACCTTCGATCCCCTCTTCCTGGGATGGACTGCGGATCCGGAAACAGTTCCGGGGCAGAGAGCTTGAGATTGAGATCGACAATTCCGCCCATGTGCAATCCGGCGTCAAAAAACTCCTGCTGAACGGGCAGGAGCTGAAGGATAACTATATTTTCGCAGAGCTTCTGGAAGAGGTAAACCAGATCCGGGTCATCATGGGCTGAGCTCAGGAAATGATCCGGATCCCGATATCGCAGTTGACTTTTTCTTTCATGGCCTGGTCGGCATATCCTTTGAAATGGCCGTGCTTAAAGGTCCCGATGGAAACGGTAAGGTCCGAGATCACATAAACAGACCCCAGTCCGGTATCTCCGTTCAGGCCGGAATTGATGTCAGCGGATACGACATAGGCTCCGCTGGCATTGATCTTTTCGATCACTTCTTTCATTGTTCCTGTCACTTCTCCCTGGAATCCGGTTCCCAGCAGACAGTCCAGCACGGAACCGAACCGGGTAAAGTCTGTTGTGCTGTCATATGCGGAGATCTTTACGCCGTGCTTTTCACAAATGTCATAATAATATCTGCCGTCCTCCGAAAACCGGTCCGAAAGCAGGATGATCTCACAGTCTACGCCTGCTGCATGCATCAGGTCCGCTGCGACATAGCCGTCTCCGGCATTGTTCCCTTTTCCGCAGACCACTGCTACCGGGGCTTTCCATTGTCCCGCTTCAAAGATCGCTGTTCCGGCACGCCTCATCAGTTCTTTGGATGGTACCAGATGCTCGATCGTCCAGGCATCGCTCTTTCGCATGGTTTCCACGGATACGGTCTGTTCCTGTGTGTTCATATTTCTGTCCCCTCCTGTCTTTTCGGATATCATTATATCATCTCTTTTCTCATAAAAACAGAAAACCGGACAAGGAAAAAGCCTTCACACAAAGGCGAAGACTTTTTCCGAGAGGGGTTTATTTGCTAAGGCTGTCTGTTCGCTTAACCCTAACGTTCAGTGGATCAGAACAGATAATGGTTGGGTTTTCTCTGCATGGTGACCCAACGGATCTCGGTAAATTCATCAATGGCGTACATACCGTTCTTTCCGTATCCGCTGTCTTTCATGCCGCCAAGAGGGGCATGGGGATCGTCGCCGAGGGAGGAATCATTGATATGACAGCACCCCGATTCCAGAGCCTCCGCGAAATCAATGGCCTTACCGATATCTCTGGTGATGATGCCGGAAGACAGGCCGTAATCCGAGTCATTTGCAATACGCAGCGCATCCTCATCACTGTCGGCGATCAGGATATTGGCCACCGGTCCGAAGGTTTCTTCATGCGCCAGATCCATATCTTCCTTAAGGATCAGGACAGACGGTTCGAATACCAGTCCTTTGTGACCTCCGCCGCACTTCAGTACAGCGCCCTGCTCGATCGCATGCTCTACCTGCTTCACCAGTTTATCCATCTGGGACTGGTTGATCAGCGGTCCTACAATAGTATCCGGTTCGGATGGATCGCCGTATTTCAGGGTTTTTACTTTCGCAGTGAATTTCTCGATGAATTCATCCGCGATACTCTTTTCTACAATGATCCTCTTGGTATTCATGCAGACCTGTCCCTGATGCATAAATCTGCCGAAGCAGGCTGCATTGACCGCCAAATCGATATCTGCGTCCTTCAGAACAAGAGTCGGATCATTTCCGCCAAGCTCGAGACAGATCTTTTTCAGGTTTTCCGCGCACTGGACCGCCAGACGGCGTCCTACTGCAGTGGATCCGGTGAAGGTCATACGGCGTACTCTTTTGTCAGAAGTCAGGATATCTCCCACCATCTGGCTCCTTCCGGGACCGGTCAGGATCACATTCAAAACTCCGGGCGGGAAGCCTGCTTCTTCAAAGATCTGTGCAACAATGACGCCGCCTGCAACCGAAGATGCCTCACTGGTCTTCAAAACGCAGGTGTTGCCGTATGCGATCGGAAATACGATCGCGCGGATCGCCAGCAGAAGTGCCGCATTCCAGGGAGAAATACTTCCGACAACGCCTACCGGCTGGCGCCATACCATGCCAGTCTGTCCCGGCATGTCGGCAGGAATGATCTCGCCGTTCACCATGAACACCTGGGATGCTGCCTCCCGGAAGAATTCCGGCGTATTCATTGCCTGGAATTTCGCAAAAGGACCTGCAGCGCCGGTCTCCTGATGCAGGATTTCGGTGATCTCGTCCAGACGTCTTTCCAGGATCTCCGCGCAGCGGATCAGAAGCCTTCTCTTTTCTGAAGGAGGAACCTCTCTCCAGATCGGGAACGCAGCCTGGGCGGCGTCAATGGCTTTCTTTACGTCTTCTTCCGTAGCGTTGGCGACCTGGGCAAATACTTCTCCGGTATACGGATTCATGTCGTCGTAGTATTCTCCGGAAGAAGACTCCACCCATTCACCGTTTATATATAATTTGTATTTTTCCATAATGATACTCCGTTCTGTCAGGGAAAGCACAGAGGCTTTCCCTGACAATGCATGTGTGTTGGTTCAACTCAGTAAAGGAGCGTCAGTCTACTTTGCCTTTGCATTTGTTTGTAACGCACAGGATCAGGATCATTCCGACAATATCGATGCCGATAAAGATCAGGTACGGCATAGTATAGTCTCCGCCGGATGCATTCAGAGCAACTGCCATGATCAGGAATGCGCATTTCATCAGCAGAACTGCAATCGGCATAACGACAGAGTTGGCTGCCGTGAAATCATAACGTCCGTAAACGGCAATGACCAGGGAAGCCATCAGGTTCAGAAGGCCGCCGATACCAAGGCCTACAAACAAGAGGGCTACATAGGTCAGGAATTCTACCTGCGCAAAGATCAGAAGCAGAAGAGCGCAGATGTAAGAAAGAGAATATACAACTGTTGCTTTCTTGGTGCCGATCTTCTGATCCAGCCAGCCCCAGAAATAAGATCCGGCGATACCGATCAGTGCGGTGATGGTCAGCATCGTCATAGCTGTCGGATACGGAGTACCAACACTCATCATACGCGGGATGAACTGGGAAACCACGCCGATGGTAACCATCCAGAGCATACCGAAGCCAAGTGCGATCAGCCACATATCTTTGTCTTTTAACAGTTTGCCCAGAGTGAAGGGGCTCTTGTAATTGTCCATCTCTTCTCTCTGCTTTTTCAGTTCTTCCAGACCTTCCGGGATATTGTCCGGATATGCGCCGACTTCTTCCGGAATATCCTTTACCCAGAAGAAGGTAGCAATGCCAAGGATGATCATGATGGCACCGACCAGGATAGAAGTCCACATAATACCGATAGCTCCGTAAAGCGCACCTACTATGGCAACGAAACAGGCAGTACACAGAGGAGCACCCATGGTTGCCCATCCTAATGCAACACCTTTTTTACGTGGGAACCAGTTGCCCATTAAAGTAGCAGTAGTGATCATACCAAATGCCATGGAGGTAAAGGTGAATGCAGCCAGTACGACGAAATACATGACAGGTGTTGTCACCATTCCGAAGAAACAATAGATCACACCAGTCAGGATCAGTACGAATCCCGTCATTTTCTTTACGCCCCATTTGATGACCAGACGTCCGAACAGGAAGGTAGCGATAACGCTGATGAATCCTGCAGGAGTTGCATATCCCAGCAGCAGTGTGGGCTCACAGCCCAGTTTCGCTGCAAATGCATCCGGATACAGGTTCAGGCAGTCTGTTGCAATGCCGGCCCAGAAGAAATACATCAGCATGGTATAGATGACCATGCTCCATCCCCATTTACCAAACCGGCTGTCGGTCAAGGTTACTTTTTTCTCCATAATCGTCTCCGTTCCGCCGCTTTTTGCGGCATATTATTGTTTAACACATGTGTGATTACCAGCAGTCTTTCTCTTCTGCGTACAGCGTCGGAAGGATGTCCGCAAGCTGTGTAAATTCAAAGAAATTGTGCCTCTGAAGAGCTTCCAGCGCAGGCTTCAGTTCTTCGATCAGCTCGGCCGGCGCTTTGCAGATGCCTTTTCCGTCCTCGATCTGATAACCGAACCAGAAACGGCTCCTGAGTTCGCACCCGCCCTCGATGTCTCTTGCCATATGAAGCATAACGACAGGGAATTTTCCGTCCGGAGTGCAGATCTGTACATTGGCGGTCACAATGAAGGAGCATGCTTCTGTACCAATCTTTGATCCGTCATAACCGAGTTCTACAGGATCCCTGAAGCCGATGATCAGGGTTGCCGGATCTGTTCCCGGGATCAGGGATTCCAGAACGATATGGTCGACGCCCTGACATTTTTTCAGAAGTGTAGGAGCCTCTAATATTTTCTTTCTCTCCTCTTCTGTGATGGTAAGTCCGTAATGATCATACGGATCCCAGATGGAATAGCGGAAAGGATCGAGCGCATGCCATCCGAAATACCACTGGAGCATTTCGCCTGTGCATCCTTCGAATTTAGTGTTGTTGCTCAAGACATAACCGCCGTCCTTAAGGGCTCTGATCCCGCCGAAATCATCCGGCAGATAACCCGGCTCAAAGATCTTGTTCCTGTCTTCGATCTCAAGCGGCTCTCCCGGCTGGCCATACATATCCTGGATAATCGCGATCTTATTTTCCGGGACAGGAGCAAGTTCCCTTTCATAAAAATGATAGTAGGATTTCGCCTTGTCCTCTTCTCTGATCGGTACTCTTTTCGCATTGCCAATCAAATCCATAACCAAACCTCCTTTTTAATGATGTTCCATACAGTTCTGCTGTATTACATTATTACATTATTACTATGTTATTATATCCCTTCTTTTCTATGTGTGATATTAGAGATTTTTCATATTAATATTACATTTTGTAATAATAATCATGGATGCCCGCTTGAAAAAAGCCGAAATTAAAAATATAATGATCGGGACAAATACAATTTTGTAATAATTTAGAGAGCTCGGTCAGTGCGTCCGCAAAGGAGGATCCGATGAACCAGTCAAACTATCTGGATGTCAGCATCTATCACATACAATTGTTCCTGACACTGGCCAGGGAGCGCAATTTCTCCCGTGCCGCGAATCTGCTGCATATCGCACAGCCCACTCTGACAAGACGGATCAAAGTCCTGGAAGACATGATCGGACTGGAATTGTTTGTGAGAGATAAAAGGCCCGTGGAATTAACCGCTGCAGGAGAATACCTTTATAATGAATGGTCCGGCCTCGCAGGACAGTTTGAACGAAATCTGGAAAATGCCAGAAGCCTTTCCAGACGAAGAAAGAATATGCTGACCGTGGGAGCCATGGATTCTGCCCGGCGGCTGACGCCCATGGAAAACACAGATCATCTGATGCGGACAAACTCGGGCATCACCATCACAACAGAATATGTTCCCATCAACAACTGGTTCGCCTACATTCAGAACGGTTCCATCGACATTATGACGACTCTGTCTTTTGAACTGCCTTATATTGATAATTCTCTGGCATACGAGACCATTTACACCTGTCCCTTGCTGGCCTGCATGCTGAAGACCAATCCGCTTGCCGGAAAAAAATCCATAGAGCTGTCCGAGCTGAGGGACCAGGAATTTATCTTTAATTCCCCCCAGGTTTTCCCGTCTTACTGCAAATATTACTCCCAGCTGTGTTATGAAAGCGGATTTGGCCCGAAGATCACCAAATATGTCAACAGCCCGCATTCCCTGATCTGGAATATCCAGAATGACAACGAAGTCCTGCTGTGCGACATGTTTATCCGGGATATTGAAAGTCCCCTGATCTCAAGAGTCGAGATCAAGGGACAAACCAGTTCTCTGGTGACATTCTGGAAAAAGGACAATAACAATCCTCTGATCAGAATGTATATACAGATGCTGAAAAAAGAATTCGCATCCTACCAGCCGGAACAGGATATGGTAGATCGAGGCTTACGTCAGAACTCTTAAAGCAGTCCTTTCGCCATCCAATAAGGCACCGTGATCAGGAAGCCCGCCAGAGAAGCCAGGAAAAAAGCCAGGCCGAAACGGAACAACTGGCCTTCCTTCCAGGCATATTCCTTTACCATGCCCTTTCCCATCACTGTCCACATATTGGTATAGGTCAAGAACATGGAAATGGAAGCAACGGCGAAGATCGTTCCCCAAATAGCCGGACTGATCCCCATATCCGCGAACAGCCTGCTTACTACCGGGGCAAGGATGATCATTGTCGGGATCAGCGTGGTCACATCCACAAATCTCCAGATAAACAATACCACCGTAATGATCAGGATAAAAAGGAACGGATTGCCTGCGATCGACATCACCACCGGGGAGATCATCTCAGCCAGCCAGTCTGACAGTCCTGAAGCCTGAAAGATAGAACTCATGGAAAGGGCGGCGCCGAAAAAGAAGACCAGATCCCAGCTGATGCCTGTGGCAAACTCCCCTGCCCTGATCACGCCGGCTGCAAACAAGATCACGGCTGCCATGATGCAGATCGCTGTACTGGATATGCCATGATATCTGCCGGTAAAAAACAGGATGCAGCTGACAGCCAGGACGATCGCTGTGATCAGCTCATGACTGGAGATCCGTTTTTGAGCTGCAGTGTTGCTGCGGAACTGTTCTCTGGAAAGCTTTTGAGACGGCTTCAGGAAAAGATAACCCAGTATGACCGAGAGGACCGTGATGATGGCTACAGGAAGCAGCGCCGCCTGCAGCCAGGTATCAAATGTGATCGTCCCTGTAAGACCAGGTGTTGTTTCAAATACCCCCAGAATGATCTGTGCAGTCAGATTGCCGGTCAGGAAGGCATTTCCCGGAAAAATTGAAGTAAACAAAGTGATCAGGATCATGTAGGCGGATTCCCTGGAACCTTGTTTCAGGCCGTACAGTCTGCAGCACTGCTGTGCCACCGGGATCATAATGACCGCTCTGACAGTCATGGAAGGCGTGACCAGGCTAAGCGCCGTACCGATCAGCACCCATGCACAGGTAACAGCTGCCCAGCTGGACGGAAAGATCCGAAGCACACCGGTGGCGATCCGTTCCCCCAGTCCTGTTTTCTGGAGCGCATATCCCAGAAACAGCGCCGGGATCAAAGTCCACAGAGCGTTTTGGGAAAAGCCGGAGAAAACGGTATCAGCGCTCATGCCAAAGATCAGCATCGCCCCCAGCAGGAAGATGCCGCAGATGGAATTGGGAACGCCGAATGGCCGGAAGATCCAGCCGGCGACCGTTATGATGGTAAACCCCATAGCATAATGCCCCATCCCTTCCAGCCCCGGACAGGGTTTTACGATCATCAGCACTGCTGCCGCCAGAAAAACAACGGCAAACATGATCTCCCGAATGCCTTTTCTTTTCATGATCACTCCTTACGAATACCTCTCGGGATCACTCCCCGAGGAAATCACTGACGTTATAGTTTTTCACGCCGGTATAGGTCTTCAGTTCTTCTTCTCCATCCAATACCCGGGTTGCTCCATGTGCCATGGCTTCCATTTCAAATTCTCCCGGATACGCGTAAACCGGAGCAATAAACTCCACAGCTTCTTTGATCTTTGCAACAAGGTCTTCATTAAAGACCATTCCTCCGCCCAATAAAATGGCATCTACTTTACCATGCAGAGCTGCTGCCATGGCGCCAACCTGCTTGATGATCTGATAGACCATGGTATTCCACGCAAGTTCCGCGAACCGGTTGCCTTCCGCTGCCATAGCACACACCTCCCTGGCGTCGCTGGTTCCCAGAAGATCCACAAAACCACCGGTCTTCGTAGCAAGCTCTTTGGCTGTTTTCCGGTCCAGTCCCTTATCAAAAATATAATCCACCAGCGGTCCCAGCGGAACAGATCCGGAACGGGTCGGTGTCAGAGGACCGTCGCCGCTGACATAGTCGTTGCTGTCGATCATCTTACCCTTCCGATGAGCTGTGATCGAGATCCCTCCTCCAATGTGGCAGACCACATAGTTCATATCTTCATACCGGACGCCCATCTTACCGGAATGGACGATCGCGGTTTCTTTCTGGTTCAGAGCATGGGAAGTTGGCCTTCTGAGTACCCCTTTGATGCCGGTCAGTCTTGCTTCCGGAATTCCTTCGTCGGTATCCGGCGGATTGACTACAAAAGCAGGACATCCGTATTCATCCGCGAATGTTCTGGCGATCTGCGGCCCGAGCTGCGCTGGATGCTGCACGCCCGTTGCGCCTCTTGACGCATGATCAAACAGTAGATCATCGATCCCGTATACGCCGCCTTCGCAGGCCATCAGTCCGCCGCCGCGGCCTACGACCGCATCCAGATCCGACAGATCGATATGTTTCTCCTTCAGCATATCCGCGATCATTTGATAACGGAACTGCAGCTGATCGGAAACCTCGGCGAATTTTGCCAGATCTTCTGCCGCATGCTGTACATTCTCTGACAGCAGCTTTTCTGCTCCTTTAAAAACCGCGATCTTGGTAGATGTGGAACCCGGATTGATCGCCAGGATCTTATAATTTCCCATATTTTCCTCCCTAATGCATTATTTCTCAAAGGACCATCGGTCCGTTTTTACATTTGCCATAAAAGCTTACTTTAACGGGTTTGCATTGTCAATTCCTGGCTCACAAAGCGGCTGTTTCATGCAGAATTAAAAAAAGCTGTTTTCGCATAATATATGGAAGGCCGTTTTCATGCGTTTTTTACGAAACCGCGATTTCACATGATAAAACTCCAACATTTTTCATGTGAAAAACGGCTTTTTTAAAAAACGCATGAAAAATCAGGGGAAAAAATCATGTGAAATCTACAAAATCCAAATTTCACATGAAAATCCAACCAAAAAAATCATGCAAAAAACAAAAACTGTCATTTTCACATGAAGGCGGCCTTGCGGCCGCCTTCTGCTTCAACAGATTCAAAACTCAACGCATCTATCCCAGTGCCACATCCAGCACCATCATAAGCACAAATCCCAGGGCAAAGGCGATCGTGCCGGCGTTGGAGTGTTTTCCCTCCGACATTTCCGGAATCAGTTCCTCCACTACAACATACATCATAGCCCCTGCAGCAAATGCCAGAAGATACGGCATGACAGGGACAACTGTTCCGAAAGCCAGGATCGTGATAAATGCGGCGATTGGTTCCACAATTCCGGACAAAACGCCATAAAGGAACGTGGTTCCCTTGCTCATTCCCTCTGCCCGTAAAGGCATGGACACAATAGCACCTTCCGGGAAATTCTGGATCGCGATCCCGAGAGCCAGTGCCAGGGCTCCTGCTGAGGTGATCCCGGTATTGCCGGATACAAGTCCTGCATATACAACGCCCACGGCCATTCCTTCCGGAATATTATGCAGCGTCACAGCCAGGATCAATTTGGTGGTCCGTTTGATACCCGATCTCGGGCCTTCCGACTGATGATCCAGATGCATATGTGGGATAACGATATCCAACAGGAGCAGAAAACCTACTCCGACCAGAAATCCGACCGCAGCCGGGAGAAAAGACAGTTTTCCCATTGCTTCACTGCTTTCCAACGCAGGCTGGAGCAGGCTCCAGAAAGAAGCAGCCACCATAACTCCTGCGGCAAATCCGGTAAGGATCTTCTGCATCTGGCCGGAAATACTTTTCTTTAAGACAAATACCATTGCCGCACCCATGCTGGTGCCGGCAAACGGGATCAGTATCCCTAAAACCGTTTCAATATTCATAAACCTTCTATACTCGCTCTAAATCGTGTATGCTTTTCTTAATTGTAACAACTATAAAAAAGTAACAGACTTTTCGGATAATTGCAATCAGACTGTCCTGCCCTCTGATACCTGTATGCAAATAACAGATTGTTCACTATGACATTCCATGTTAATGTTGTACATAGAATTCAGGATTCACAAAGGAGACCGGCAGATGGAAGACAGACAGGATACGACCAATCAACTTCTTTACCATTACACAGATTTTTCTGCTCTTGACGGCATCGTGAACAAACAGGAGCTCCGGGTCAATAACGTGCTCAATATGAACGATGCAACAGAAATGGAACTGTTTATCACCGGCGTTTTTAATGCTGTGGAAAAACGATTCGATCCGGAGGAAAACGGAAAGATCATACAGCAGCTGCATGTGATGCGGGAGAAAGTCCGGGAACGGTATTTTGATTTCTCCATTTATGCAGCGTGTTTCTCAGGTTTCCGGGACGACGCTGCGCAGTGGGAACGTTATGCCAACCAAGGGAAAGGCGTCTGTCTGTGTTTCCGGAAACCGGTACTTGAAAAAATGACCGGCGGGGCGATATCGCTTCGAAAAGTATATTATCAGAATGATATGGATTCTCACCCACTGGTAGAGCATGTCTACAACCTGGTCCTTAAAAGCGAGGGAAAGGACGATTCCCCTGCCCTTCGTGAAGCGCTCCATGAAGCATGGCGCAACTGCGCTACGTTTAAACATCCTTCTTTTCTGAGCGAAAACGAGACCCGTCTCATCGTAATGCCCTTTGAAGTAGAGTATTTTGAGATCAAGCCGCAGTATCATATTACAAAAGAGAGGATCAAGAAATACTATCCGCTGGATCTGAATACCATGTGCCTGAAGGCAGATGTAACTCTTGAAGACCTGATCACGGAGATCATGATCGGTCCGGAATCCACTCAGTCAGCGCCGATCCTGCGGGATTATCTGCAGGATCTGGGACTGAGAAGGCTTGCGGAACATATCATCAATTCAGACTGTCCTTTGCGGAGCAGGATCTAAGGATTAATTTACTTCCCAGACAACCCCGTTTTATTATAAGTCTCGCCGCATGATGTAGTCTGTCTGGATATCTTCGCCTATCACAAACTCATGTGTTCCGATTATATAAAAGCCATGTTTCCGATAAAAGGATATAGCCCTCCTGTTTTTCTCCCAGACTCCCAGCCAGATATAACGTTTCCCTTTCTGTTTCGCTATTGCAACCGTTTGTTCCATCAAGTATGAACCGAAGCCGTTTTTTTGAAGTTCTTTGGAAACATATATCCTTTCCAGTTCAAGAGCATCAACATCATGAATATCTGTCTGGGCGGGAGCTTCGTTTATTTTAATATACCCGGCTAGCGTACCATCCGTAAAGAGGAGAAAGATGAAGCCGGATCCGACAATTCTCTGCGGATCCGGTCAACGTTGTATTTATCAGCAAGAAATGAGTTCATATCTTCCGGAGAACACGTATCTTTGAAGCTCTCTGAAAAAATGTATCTGGAAAAAGAACATAGTTCTGACAAGTCCTCTATTGTAGATGGTCTGAACTGAACATCCATTCTTTTCACCTCATGTCATGCTATTCTCTGATCAGTTTCTCCATAGTCTTAAACAGTTCCTCTGGTTCCACAGGTTTCGACAAATGGGCATTTAATCCGGCCTGCATGCTTCGCTGGACATCTTCATCAAAAGCATTTGCTGTCAAAGCAATGATAGGAATTGTCTTTGCATCATCCCGTTGAAGGCTTCTGATAGTTCTCGTTGCTTCCAGACCATCCATTTCCGGCATGCGCATATCCATCAGAATAACATCATAGTATCCGACCTCGTGACTTTCAAACAGATTCACGGCTATTCTTCCGTTTTCAGCCAGATCCACCTCCATTTCGCGCATGGTGAGCACCATCATCATGATCTCAGCATTCACCGCCATATCTTCCGCAAGCAGCACTCTTCGGCCTTTCAGATCCGCCGTTTTTTCCACAAGCGCTTTGTTTTTACTTTGAAACGCTTCTGAAAACTCATCTAATACCGTACCGGCAAAAAGAGGCTTCGGTACAAACGTATCTACTCCTGCCTCACGAGCCTCATCGGCTATCTCATCCCAGTTAAATGAGGTAAGGATAATGACCGGTGTTTCGTCACCTGCAATTTTTCTGATTTGCCGTGTTGTTTCGATACCGTCCATCTCCGGCATTTTCCAGTCAACAATGATAAGGTTGTAGTCTTCCCCGCGCCCATGCCGTATACGGACTTTATCTATGCCTTCCCAGCCAGACTCTGCTGTTTCGCATCGGATACCGACCTGGTCGAGAATGATCTCCGCGTGTTCCAGAGCTATGCAGTCATCGTCGATTACAAGCACGCTCATATTTTGTGGAACCAGGCTATCTTCCTCAACCTGCTTTCTGTCAGATTCGCCCAGCGTAACGGTTACCGTGAATGTAGTGCCTTTTCCTTTCTCGCTGACCACGTCAATGTGACCATTCATCAGTTCTACGATGCTTTTCGTGATGGGCATGCCCAACCCGGTAGAGCCGTATTTGCCGGTAGAAGTGGATTCTTCCTGAGTGAAAGGATCAAAAATATGCGGCAGGAACTCTTTGCTCATCCCGATCCCATTGTCGCTGATGGTAAATTTCAACACTGCATTATGGTCAAAACGGTTCCCTTCCTCGATAAGAAAACGTACCGTTCCCCCTTCCGGAGTAAACTTGACCGCATTGCCGAGAATGTTGATCAGCACCTGTTTGAGTTTCATGGCATCGCCAATATAATGATCATCCACCTGTCCTTTCACCTGGCAGTCATAAACAATCCCCTTTTCGCGACATTGATCTGTTATGATCGTATTGACCTGCTCCAGTGCTTTGGCAAAAGAGAATTCTTCTTTCCTGACAGTCATATGCCCGGATTCGATGCGGCTCATATCGAGAATGTCATTGATGATCCCTAAAAGATGTTGAGCAGAGGCACCGATCTTGTTCAGATATTCCTTTACCTGATCGCTTGCAGTCGGATCGTTCATTGCGATGTTATTCAATCCGATTATCGCGTTCATAGGTGTTCGGATCTCGTGACTCATATTGGAGAGGAAAAAAGTTTTTGCCTTGTTGGCATTTTCTGCAATAGCCAAAGCGTCTTTCAGGGCTTCCCGGCTTTCAGACAGTTCTTTTTTCTGCTCCTGATCTATTTTCGCCGCTTCCTCCAGCCCACTGCGGTATTCTTCCTTCTCATCCTCAACCACAAAGCTGTGCAGCAAACTGGTACCCAGCATATACCCTATCGCATACAGGGGCAGCAGCGGGTAAAAGACCTGAATCGTGATCAGTGACATCATGGCGATACCAAAGATCCCGATGGTCATGTGCCTGAGCCGAACCCGGCCTTTTGATCTAGCGGCAACAACAAGTGTATAAACTGCCGTCACCAGAAACATAAGGATTTGAATTCCAAGCGTTATATATCGGGCAATGCCGGCTTGATAAACCCCATTCTCATCAAACCAGAAGAGAACCGGTCTGAAGATGTTTACAATTATAAAGATGAGCTCAAACACAAAAAATACGCGCCCGGCAATCCGCAAAACACGTTCAAATGTACTGTTGGTATCAAGATACGATACCACATACTGCGTCCAAAGCATTACCGCCCCGATCATCGCTGCGAAATGAATCGAAGTATCGATAAACAGAAGTGTAATGAGGTGATTGGAGTCAAGGATTCCCCAAAGCAGATCGGTTACCAGATAGACCAACACCCCCACCAGGAACAAACGGTAAGTTCGCATAGTTTTGGTGAGTGTATGCCCATCGTGATTCAAAAAAACATCTTGATTTATGATCAGCAGAAGAATACTTGCCAGAATACCAATGATTGAATATGTCACGTTGTTCACCTCATATCTCATTACAGATGAATGACTTACAGGTCAATTCCACATCATACTGGTTTATCAATAAGTATTTTAAAAGCGTAGCATTCCATTATTTTACTGTCAATCTCAGTGTTGACTAATCTATTTTACCTACTGATGTTCTGGGAAGATCACTAACGAATTCTATTTCAACCGGCACCATATATTCAGGAAGATTCTTTTTGCAGAGATCAAATATCTCTTCTCTTATATCCTTACTATCTTTTGATACAATAAATGCTTTCGGATATCCTGTCTGATTGTCTTTCATAATACTTCCTTCCGAATCATTGCATTTCCAACGTCCTGTAATCTACTTTTCCTGCTATGGTCAGGGGCAGTTCCTCCAGGAAATAATAATCCACGGGAACCTCACAGCTTCGAAGCTTCTGATTACAATCATCCTTTATTTTAGACAGAACATCCGGATCCCGTTTCGCCCAATCTGTCAGACAGATATAAGCTATCGGCACATAACTGCGAGCAGCATCTTCTCTTCGGACTATTGCGCAGTCTGATATCATATCGGAATCTTTAAGGATCATTTCCTGAACATAGTCGCAATATACTTTATAGGGGGATCCATGTTCATCATACGTGATAAAAAATCTTCGTTCCCTTCCGTCCATAAACATCCACTGATGCTCATCCATATGCATAAATGTATCCGTATAAAACCACCGTCTGCCGTCTTCATCGGTCACAAACGTGGAGTCTTCAACACTATTATTTTGATAATAACCTTTCATTAGGTTTGTTCCGGAAAAGCAGAAACGTCCAACATCTCCTAATGGAACCGGCAGTCCGGTTTCATCATCGATCAATTTGACGCTTAAGCCCGGAAATGGTCTGCCACAGCTACCTGGCACATAGGCACGCAGCACAGAAGCCGGGTTCAAAAGACTGCCACAACCTTCACCGTTCCCGCAACCATTTGTAATTTTCCCTTTACTTCCATGTTCTTTAAGAAAAGCATTTATTGCTTTTTCTGTTTTACGATCTAATGTATCTCCTCCGGTAACAGGATATCGAATGAAGGACAGATCCATTTTCTGGATAACCGGATCATGCATAAGTGCTTTGTAAAACGAAGGAATGGCATTGATATAACACGGATGATATAACGATAAATAATGACTTATATTGTTAAGTGTCAGATCAGGAGATAATGCTGCTGTTTTGCCACAATAAATAGGAAGTAAAGTTGATATTATAAATCCATAAGGATAATTGAACGGTACAACCTGCAAAGAGTTTTCCCTTGGTCCAAGCTGCATAAATGTCGCTTTTCTTAGGGATATGATTTCTGCCATGATATTCTCGTTCGTGAGAAGGATTGCTTTTGGTTGTCCGGTCGATCCGGAGGTATAAGAGATATGTGCTATTGCAGATTTTCCTTCCTCATCTAAAGGAATATTGTCTGCACCATATTCGTTGATCAACTCAGATAGCATAGGGAATCCCAGCTGTTTCTTCACTGTTGATATCTCAGAAGTAAATGCTATCAATTTTTCTGCCATTATTTCAGAAATAACTTCATCTTCTTTAAGTCGTTCTAATGTACTCTGTGATACAATCAGCACTTTTGAAGAAAAAAGATGAATATAATAGTTAATCTCTGCAGAATTAGCCGTATTATTCAAAAAAGTCGATACCGCACCCATCCGGTTAATTGCAAAAAACAAGATTACGGCTTCAATCGATGGTTCTGAACAGATAGGAACAATATCGCCTTTCTGTATTCCGAGCGCTGCAAGAGTATTGGCATACTTTTTACTATCTGCCTGCATCTTTTGAAAAGATAATTCCTGCATACGATTCCGACATAATATGTCACAGGAATTGTATTTGGGCCGGCGCAGCAGAAACTGGTATAGATTTATATCCGGCGTTTTAACTGGTTTTTGGATAATGATAGATGGGTTTTGTTTCTTTGTTTTTTTCTTACTCATGATATTTCTATATCTTTTCCTAGCTCAATAGTTTTTCGCGTCACCTGCAGATTTTGTTTTAAAGAACACAAAAACCTTCCGGCTTTTCGATAAAATTCTGCCGAAAGGTTTCATGATTACTGCTGTTGAAAAAAACTCTTGATGTGGTGCTAAAACTTCTATTCAGTCAGATAAAACCGCGTTGCAACTGATGAAGATAATATACCACAGATAAAAATCTGTAACAACGTTTTAAAATTGGTTTTTGTTCTAGGATTAAACTCTTCTTGCACGCTTCAAGCATAAGAAAAAGGACTCTTCTTTCGAAGAATCCTTGATTTCCTGCGGAAGATGGGACTTGAATTTTTTTCAGACAGCGGAATCCTTTAAGAAAGGGGGATCAGTGCCAACACATCCGCTGTACCTAAATCTGTACCCCGCCCATTCATATAGAAACATTCCACTTTATTCTTTAAAAATGAAAATGGTCCGAAAAAAACAGCTCTTGCGCGAAGAACTAATGATACATTCCGTTATTAAATTCACTCTTCTCTTTTGTTTCGATCAAAGGTGTTGGACTTCTTCATCACCTCGCTTCCAAATACGATTTTCTCCTTGAAAAAACAAACATTTGTTCGTTATTATAATCAATATCTTCGCCGCTACAACCGAAACTTACAACCGCTAACCCATGTAAATACTTCGAATTTGTCTGTAACTTATATTTTTCCTACATTATCTCGCTTCTTCGCCGGACTCTGTATTCAGAAGCATTCGGCAATTAATGTATGGTTCTTAAAATGTGAGGATTCCATTGAATATGAATGTATTAAAATGTAATATGGTTATGGAGAAAGTATAAAGGAGCATTCCTGTAATTCATAAATAGCGCCAATTGAATAAAAGAGAACCTC
>R26__coassemble_504_pt1 | contig 23995 bp, 12 predicted proteins | sample R26__metabat2_high_PE_046 | metagenome-assembled genome bin R26
GTGTCACCTCCGGAGAACGGATGCGATCAACGTCTGTGGATGCAGCTTTAGACATGGTCAATGTCTCTGCAAACCTGGAACAACGGTCACTGCACAAAGTCCGTAAGACTTTATTAAGCCGTCTGCACCAGTCACTGCACTTCTCTGACGAGCGGATCCGTGAACTGGCCGGACACAGCCGTGGCAGCATGACCATGTACACTCATTATTTTTATCACATCGAGGACGGCACAGGACTGGATAAATGCGAGACCTTTGAAGAAATTGCTGAGTTTGGTGTGACGGATATCAATCAGATATTGAAACTGAACAAACCGCTGATCTTCCGGCGTGCAGTGTAACCAGAAATCAGCAGAATATTTTCGGTGGTTACAAAAAAGCAGGAATTCTTCGTGAAAACTGCCGAAAAGTGTAACCAAGTGTAACCAAAACCCCGAAAATGAAAACATCCAGGAATGTTGAATTTTCAACGTTTCCTGGATGCACCTGAGCGGAGAAGGAGGGATTTGAACCCTCGCGCCGCGTTAACGACCTACACCCTTAGCAGGGGCGCCTCTTCGGCCACTTGAGTACTTCTCCTCATTGTCCAAAGTCTGTAAGACTTCTGTTCAATTGTACGCATCACGAAAAGTGACGCATGTGATATTTTACTAAACTCTTATTTCTTTGTCAACAATGGCTTTCTTACAGGAAACAGCATCCTTGTCCTGCTCCGGTACTGCTTGTAACCTTCTTTCGCGGACTGCCGTTTCTCTGCCATGGGGATACTGATAAGCAGAAACATCAGGGTATTGATCAATGCGCCGGCGCACAGATACCAGTACTGCGGAAGCACGCAGACAACAGACAGGGCAATCCCCCACCACATCAGGATCTCTCCCAGATAATTGGGATGGCGGGAGTATTTCCATAATCCTGTGCTGATCAGGCCTCCCTGTTTGCTCCTCTGGAAACGATGCATCTGCCGGTCCGCGATCAGCTGCAGCGTTGCGGCTCCTACACAGATCAGGAATCCGATCACTGTTCCTGCATTTGCCTCAGCGTCATACTGCATCGCAAATACTGCCGGCAGGATACAGGCGTAGACAACCAATGTCGGGAATAAATGGATTCCCAGAAGGTTTACCACCGGATACAGCTTTCCCGTTTTTTGCTTCAGCATGGTATAACGCCAGTCCTGATGACGCAGTCCGTAAAAGACAGACGCCCAGTTGCCTGTCAGGCGGATCCCCCAGTACCAGACAGCGATCACCAGCAGCAGCCGGACTAAAGTCAGCTTGGTACCGATCGCATACAGGGTCAGAATGACCGGCGGCTGTACGCTCCAGTACGGATCATACACCGAAGCATTACGGAAAATGCAGCTGAACACAAAAACGACCACCGTTGCAAGTACATCGCTGATCAGAAGCCGCAGCCAGAATACATAGGGAAGCGACTGATAAATGATCAGCCCTACTGCTCCCGCGATCACATAGACGATGGCGATGATGCAAAAGGCTGCCCTTTGCTGAGTATGGTCTGTGGTTGTGACATTGATCTCCCTCATGTCAGTTATTCTCCCGTTTTCAAATATCATTCTGTGCCAGATAGGACAGCAGCAGATACAGCCGTTCTCGTTCCTCTTTCAGATCTGTACCTATGATCTCTTCTATCCGGTTGACCCGGTAGATCAGGGTATTTCTGTGCAGAAACAGTTTTTCGGCTGTCAGCGTCTGATTCCGCTCGCACAGAAGATAAGTAAAAAGAGTTCTGTAATACTCTGTCCCGTTATCTATATCATATTTTCGGAGTTTTTCAAGAGCCGGTGAAGCAAGATCCGCATCAACCGCTTTCCGGAATCTGTCTTTCATGTATTCCAGCGCATAATCTTCACAGCGGTTCAGGTTTCCTGCTGCCTGCTGACCATATTCTGCCGCAAAAAAGGCCTGCATGTAATTCTGATTCAAGTGATCCAGATCCGTAAAGATGTGGCTGCAGCCGCAGTAGGCGGACTGCTTTTCCATCAGGCGGATCAGTTCTTCCTGGAATGCAGCACGATCCGTGATCCTGTAATTTGCGATCAGCAGATACTGCTCCCTGTACTGAAAGGAATAGACTCCCTGGTACTGCTCCTCCAGGAACCGGATGACAAAAGGAACTCCCAAGGAAACCTCCCCGCAGGGGCAGATCAGGAACAGCTGCATCTGCGGATCTTCATTCCATCCCATTCCCTGCATCCGCAGGGCAATGATCTGTGGATCCGTCTCTTTCATTTCCAGGATATCCCGGAAGATCGTCAGTTCCGAAAGAACTTCCTCATGCAGCAAAAGCCACAGATTCAGAAGTCTTCCGAAGACATCCATCAGCTGCATCCGGGAATGTACCTGGTCTCCCTCTCCTCCGGAAAGAGAGACCAGGCAGCCTGCCTGCCGGTCCGACCGGGAGAACAGATTAAAAACAATATCCCTGTCTTCCGAAGACTGCACAAGAAACGGTCTGTGATTGCTGCGGTTTTCCTGATGCTGGCGGTTGATCCGCTGCATCTCGTCCAGTTTCAGATAGCCTTTTTCCAGCTGAAGCTTTTCCGACCGTCCTTCATATCCCACATGGCAGAGCACCTTTCGGCTCATATCCGATACCGCCAGGCCGGTCTGTATGACCGGCACCGCACAGGACAGAAAGGCTTCCAGATCCTTCTCGCTGTTCAGTTTCTGCATCAGATCGGTCTCCCAGTTGTTATAGTATTCCAGCATTTGCTGGATCTCATTGAAGACCACATAGATGTCCTGCAGATTCAGCACGATCAGATCGGATCCGTTGACACAGATCACATGATCGTCCCACTGATCGATATACTGCCATCCGTGTCCGATGTACAGATACGCCTGGTTCAGTTCCACATCTTCCGCCAGGAATCTGACTCCGCTGATGATCTGCTGCCCTTCCCGGATGTGAGCTTCCGGACTGTATTTTTTCAGCCAGTCATAAACGATCCACATACTCAGCTGCATGGCTTCTCTATCTCCTTTCTCCACAGTCTTTCCGGTATATCTTACTTCATTTAAACACTTTGCACAAGTTGAAGCTGTTACATTTTGCCACGTTCAAACAAATGGCATATTTTAAACTGTTTTAATCAGTATTATACTTTGTGCAAATCGTATTTTACACGAACAGGAGGATATTATGGATCAGAATTTTGCACAGACCGCTACCCCGGCAGAAAACGCTCTGCCTCCCATCGCCATCAGGAGCATCCGCAACAAGACCGCATTGTCTCTGCATGAGCCGGACAGAGTTCCCTTCATGCCGTCAATGAACAATTTTTATGCGCTCCATTACGGCGTGACTGTACAGGAATCCATGACAGACGCCAGATCCCTGATCGAACCGCTGCGCAGATTCTGTGAGGACTATGACCCTGACTGGGTCTGGAATCCGGTTCCCTTCCCCATCAAACCCATGGAAACCATTGATCACAAGCAGGCCCGCTGGCCGGGAGCTTATTTTAATCTTCCGGAAAATACGCCTTATCAGTATGTGGACAAATCCTATCTCACGGAAGACGACTGGGAAGAATATTTCCGCGATCCCTCCATGTTTATCCTCCACAAGGTTCTTCCTTATAAATTCGGCGCTCTGTCAGGGCTGCAGTTTATCAACCCCTATGCTATGTGCGGACACGTTATTTTAAGCTACATGCAGTTTGCCAACCCCGCTGTTCAGGAGTCCCTGAAAACGCTGTGCCGGGTCGGAGCAGAAGTAGCGGAATATATGCAGGGCGGCATTGAACTGACCATGAGCGTCATCCAGAACGGGTATCCGGTATACGGCGGAGCGCCAGCCTGCATTCCGTTTGATGATTTCGCGGACAATGTCCGCGGCCTGATGGAACTGTGCATGGATCTGATCACGGATCCGGACTGTGTGGATGAAGCGCTGCAGAAATGGGGCGACATCTCCATCCCGGCCGCCATTGCCACAGCCAAAATGTCCCACTGTGAAGATCTCTTCCTTCCGCTTCACTGCGGCGTCGACAATTTCATGTCTCTGGAAAACTATGAGAAGCACTACTGGCCGACCCTGAAGCGCACGATCGAAGCTGCCGTTGCGGCCGGCCTTACCCCGATCGTATTCTGCGAAGGCAAATACAACACCCGCCTGGACTGCATCACCGATGTCCCGAAGGGAAAGGTACTTTATAATTTTGAAGATGTGGACTGGAAAGAAGCCAAGCGGATCGTCGGTCCCTATGCTGCCATCGGCGGCGGCGTGGACACCCAGACCCTAATGCACGGAACTCCCGCGGATGTGGAACGTGTCACCCGGCAGGCTCTCGACATCCTGGCTCCGGGCGGCGGCTATTTCATGAGCAACTCCATCGCCCTGGATGAAGTCCCGGTGGAAAACATGCACGCCTGGAGAGATACCCTGGAGAAATACGGGAAATATTGATCCGAAGTATAATCTATCAGGTGAGATCTGCAACGAATCGGGAGGTATGTGTGGTTTTACAGCACGCATACCTCCTTACATTTCTGCAAACTATACTTAAATTAAGGGTTAGTCAGTTTTGAGGAGGGTGTACCCTCCTCAAAATTGACAGCTGACAAAAACAAGTAGGGTCTACCCTCCTCAATATCAGCAACTGACATAAACAAGTAGGGTCTACCCTCCTCAAAATTGACAGCTGACTAAAACAAGTAGGGTCTACCCTTCTTAAAATCAGCAACTGGCTAAAACAAGTAGGGTCTACCCTCCTCAAAATTGACAGCTGACTAAAACAAGGAGGGTCTACCCTCCTTAAAATCAGCAACTGGCTAAAACAAGTAGGGTCTACCCTCCTCAAAATCAGCAACTGGCCAAAACAAGGAGGGTCTACCCTCCTTAAATCGGGCAATCAGATAAAACAAGAATATTTCCCTGCCATACAAAAAGGTGCTGCCGCATCATCGAAAATGCAGCAGCACCTTTTTAACATATTTTTAAATCAATAACCGTTTTACAGTATCAGTTGCCTGCTGGGGGAGGTCCCATAAAGCTGGGATCTGCTTCATGAGCAGCCTGGAAAGCAGCGATCACGTCTGCGCCTTCCGGATCATCGGCTGTCCATACGCCTTTGTCGATCTTGCCGGCGTATTCTTTGCCGTCAAATGTGATCACAAACGCTCTCTTCTCAGAATCGCTTTCAAGATCCTGGTAATGAGCAATTCCGGTTACATCGCCGACAGTGATCTCAAACTCTTCTTCCTGGAGTCCGGGACCGCCTGCTGACTCACCTTCCGGGGATTCGCCCTCTGGTGACTCGCCTTCCGGAGAATCTGCCGGGGGAGCTGCGGGAGCTTCGCCTTCCGGTGATTCGCCTTCCGGAGCCGGAGCTGCTTCAGACTCGCCTGCCGGGGCTGCATCCGCCGGTGACTCGCCTTCCGGAGTCGGGGCTGCTTCTGCGGGAGATTCACCTTCCGGGGACTCGCCACCTTCAGAACCGCCTTCGCCGGGGCCGCCTGCTGATTCGCCGCCGGGGCCTCCCGGGCCGCCGCCGGAACCGCCATCGCTGCCGCCTGCTGCCTTCTCAACAGTGGCTGTAATGGTGCAGTCGGTGTTCATAGCGATATTGTACTGATATTCGCCGAATCCTTCTTCACCTTCCGCGATCTCGGTCAGTGTCGCATCGCCATCCGTCACTTCCACGGAAAGGATGTCATAGCCATTGCCTGCCAAGGTAAAGAAGCTGGTAGCAAAGGCCTTGTAAGCGTCGAACTTGATAGCGCCGGTCAGCTTGTTGCCGTCTGCATCCACTGCGATGATGGTAGCTGTATGACGCGGATCTGCCATGTCATAAGCATAGAGTTCATCTGCCGTAACAGCCGGAACTACTGCTTCTTCCTGGATGATGGTGATGTTGTCGCTGATCTCGCCGTTGATAACTGCTTCACCGTAGATATGGAACTCAACCGGAGCTTCTGCTGCCACAGAGCATCCTTCTTCCACGGTCAGGTCGTTCAGATAGATCGCGTCTGCCTCGCCGCAGGTTCCATCTGCCAGAACAACGTTCCAGACAGCGCCGTTGGTCAGGGTCAGGTTCAGCGGGTTATTGACCTGCGCATGAGCCACATTGTACTGTGCACCGATCTTATGATAATCGGATGCACCGGAAAGCAGGTAATTGCCTGTGGTATCTGCATTCAGAACCGTTCCGTTCTCCATGCGGCTGCCGTCATCATTCAGATGGTATCCGTAGGAGGAGGAGATGGTTCCGTTTACAGTTGCTGCATCCAGGGTAACATTGAACTTCTGATATTTGTTGTAGATGTTGTTCCAGATGTTTCCGGTGTATTCGCCATTTGCGAACACCGCGCTGGAATCGTCTACGATAGCGGTTGCGGTGGAAGCATCTGCTTCATCGCCCGTATCATTGACGGTAAAGCTTGTGTTGCCCGGGTTGCCGGCATCGTCAGACTCTACCAGTTCTGCCAGCGTCTTGCCCCACTTGGAGTCAGCTGTGAAATTGATCTGTGTATTGTCAACTACAATGTTGGTGAAACCGTTATTGGCTGCGCCGGACTTGATCTGGAAACCGGTCTCTGCCACGTTCATGACAGAATCCACAACGGAGATCGTGCCGCCTGCATTCTGCTGGGTCATGACACCGATGTGTCCGGAGTTCAGTTCGGAGTTAGTGTAGAATGCGGAAGAGTTGGAAGAAGCCATGATCTGGACTTCATTTCCGCCGTAGAATTTAACATTGTCAAACTTATCCCAGACGCCTGCATCAGCGTAAGCAACGTATCCGCTGCCGCCTGCTACGTAACCATAGGTCTGGCCGCCGACTTCCTTGGTTGCGAAGTAATCAACGCCGTCCTGTGCAACTTCCACAAGACCGGTACCTGCTACAGTGTTGGTAACATCAAGAGCATAGGTGCCGACAGCGTTGTATCCACGGCCGGAGTCAGTGGACAGAACGCCCCATCCGGAGGATACGATCAGGGAATCATTGTAGATACCCTGGCCGCCGCCAAGTACGTTGGTCGCACGCACAACGCCTTCCAGGCCCAGTGCGAACGGAGTTCTCTTCATCATCGGGACAACCAGGGCGTCATATTCTGCCTGGGAATCCGGAGTTTCTTCGGTATAAAGAACCGAGTTGTTGATACGAAGAATGCCTTCGCCGTTGACTGCTGCTGCAGTACGGATAACGCCTGCCGTAAGGATCAGGGAATCCTGGATCGTTACATCACCTGTGCCCTGTGCCAGGACCATGGCTGCAGAACCCTTGAAATCATTGGCGCCGTCGCCGATACCTATGATCTCCATGTTCTCGATGGCATATTCGCCCGCGTCAACGATCACGCCGTTAAAGAACGGAGCTAAGGAGGTGATGGAGCCGTTGCGGATACCGGTCTCATCGACTTCCGCTGTCAGCAGGCTGTCGATGGTCTCGTCAGCAACGATCCCGCCTTCTCCGACTCTCAGAGCGGAACGATAGGTGTACTGAGCGGTATTACCGGCCATGTTCATGAACTTGGCCATCTCGGAGTAAGCGTCTGTTCCTGCTGTAACTGCAAATTCTGCATTTTCAGGAAGCGCTTCGCCGCTCTCAAGGAAGTCCAGGATATCGTACTGAACACCGTTGATCACCAGTGTCAGAACGCCGCCTTCAGCATCGATCACAGTACCGTCTGTCAGGGTGACAGTGGTAATGTTGGAAGATGCGGAGGGGCTGTTGATCGTGTCATCTTCAGTCGCTGCGGTCTCGATATAATTCGGACCATAAGTCACCTCGGCAATGCCGACGCCTTCTGCCTGTGCAGCCGGTTCCGCTGCAAATGCAGTCATGGCGAAGATCATGGAAGCCATGGTGAGAACAGCAACCAAAGACAGGATTGTCTTTCTCATCTTCATTTGTTGTTTCCTCCTATATAAAATGTGAAACTACTGCAGTTTGATTCTACCCTTGGGCAAAACCTCCGTCAATTATCACAAAGAAGCAAAAATAATATGCACTTTTTATGCAGACTCTCGAAGTTATTAAAAGATATCGGATGCCTCATTTCAGATCTGTCAATTGGCTATTCTTCCATTTGGCGAAAATCCCGAATATGTTTCTATATTGTTAACTTGAAACGTGTTCCGATGAATGTTTTGACTAATCTTTTCATGCGTATTTTTAAAAATCTATTTTTCGCATGATAGATGCAGGATCATTTTCATGCGAAAATGAAGACTTCGAAAATACGCATGATATTTTTGCCCTTTTTTTCATGCGAAAAACTGCATTTAAAAAAAACGCATGAAAAATCAAAGAAAAATATCATGCGAAATCAATAAAATTCAAATTCCGCATGAAAATCCCGACAAAAAACTCATGCGAAAATCAAATATTTGCATTTCCGCATGAAAACAGCTGTTAGACAGCGGAACAGCCGCCTGTTGCATTTCCCCTGAAGCTTCACTATACTGGAAGCAGTAGTTCTGACCAAAGAAAGGCACACATCATGAAAGAGATCAACAGCGCTTATATAGACAGCACGCTCCGCCCACGGAAGGCCGACGCCCACAAGGGTGATTTCGGAAAAGTCCTGGTCTTCGCCGGGTCGCCGGGTATGGCAGGGGCAGCCGTTCTGTGCGGCCGGTCTGCCCTGAAAAGCGGCGCAGGGCTGGTGCAGTACTTGCTGCCTTCTCTGGACAGTCCTCTTCTTCCGATCCTGCAGTGCTGCGTGCCGGAAGCAACCTGCCTTCCGGTAAGTCCGCAGCTGAGGATCCAAGACTACCAGGCAATCGCCTGCGGCAGCGGCCTTTCAAAAAGTCCCGAAGCTGCCAGGATCTTAAGCCGGCTGTTTGACGGCTGCCGCTCGGTCCTGGTAACAGACGCGGATGCTTTAAACCTTCTTTCTGAAAGCGAAGATCTGACAGAACATTTTACTGCTTCCGGGGCAATTCGGATCATTACCCCGCATATCGGAGAGGCGAAGCGGCTTCTGCACTCGAAGGATCCCATCTCCTCGGAAGATGAACGGGTCCGCGCGGCCTGTGCCCTGGCCGAGCAGTACCGCTGTATCTGTGTCCTGAAAGGTGCCGGAACCTTAGTTGTCCGGAAAAACGGCAGCTCCTTTGATATTTACCGAAATACCACCGGGAACCCGGGTATGGCTACCGGAGGCTCCGGCGACAGTCTGGCCGGTCTGATCGCATCTTTGGCTGCCCAGGGATATTCTCCGTTGGATGCCGCCTGCATGGGAGTCTGGTTTCATGGAAAAGCCGGCGACCTGGCAGCGGAAGAACTGGGGGAGCCGGGCATGATCTCTTCCGATATCGTTCATTACATTCCTTACGCACTCAAGCTTTCTTACCATAATTAATAAAAAAAGATATATTTTTCTTGAAAATGTGCTAGAATAGCAGATAACTTGAGGGAGTCTGCTGTTTTTCTTTTGCTGCCATCTACTCCCCCGTGCAGTGCGGGCCTCCCTGAAGAATCTAATATATAAGGAAAGAAAGAATTACATGATCGACACCAAAAGATTTATTGACACTTATAAGACAACGATTGAATCACATTTCGGGAAACCGCTGGAAGCATGCTCCAACTACGAAAAGTACTCCGCCCTCGTGCGTATGATCACTCATACCGCTACCAACAAGAGGGTCCAGACCGAAGAGAACATTTTCCAGAACCAGCATAAAAAAGTGTTTTATTTTTCCATGGAATTCCTGATCGGAAAGCTCCTGGATAATTATCTGTATACCGTCGGGATCCATGATGAGGCTGTCGCCGCCCTGGAAGAACTGGGCATCGACCTGCAGGAAATGTGCGATCTGGAACCGGAACCGGGTCTCGGCAACGGCGGTCTCGGCCGTCTGGCTGCCTGCTTCCTGGATTCCATGGCATCCCTGGGGATCGCAGGCGAAGGCATCGGCCTTCGTTATAAATTCGGTCTGTTCCGTCAGAAGATCGTGGACGACCGTCAGGTGGAACTGCCGGATCCGTGGCTGGAAAACGGTTATCCCTGGGAAACCGGCAACCCGGAAAATGCTGTCACTGTCCGTTTCGGCGGCTATGTAGACAGAAAGTACGAAAACGGCAAGATGACCTTTGAACATAAGGGGTACCAGTGTGTCAGCGCTGTTCCTTATGACATCCCGATCATCGGCGAAGATGGCGAGCACATCAGCGTTCTGCATCTGTTTGATGCCCGCCCCGAACATGAATCCATCGATATGGCTGCTTTTAACCGGGGAGATTATGCGGCAGCCATGAAGGAAACCTGCGATATTACCGCCATGACCAGCATCCTGTATCCGGATGATTCCAACGGCACCGGCAAGAAGCTTCGTCTGCGCCAGGAATATCTGATGGTTGCTGCCGGACTTCACAATATTCTCAAACAGTATTACAAATCCTACGGGCGTGAGGAACTTTCCAAACTTCCCGAAAGGATCAGCATCCATATCAACGATACCCATCCGACCCTGTGCATCCCGGAACTGATGCGGATCCTCCTGGATGAAGAGCATCTGGAATGGGATGATGCGTGGGAGATCACCAAGAATACCATCTCCTTCACCAATCATACCGTTCTTCCGGAAGCCCTGGAGAAATGGGACATCGAGCTGTTCAAGAGCCTTCTTCCCCGTGTGTATATGATCGTGGAAGAGATTGACAGACGTTTCCGGGAAGAACTTGCAAAACGCGGTATTACCAATACGGAAGACCTGAGGCAGATCAGTGTCCTGTGGGACAACCAGGTAAGGATGGCCAACCTGAGCATCATCGGATCTCATTCCACCAATGGCGTGGCTGCCCTTCATACCCAGATCCTGAAAGACGACGTTTTCCGGAAATTCTATGAGATCTTTCCGGAGCGGTTCAACAACAAGACCAACGGCGTCAGCCATCGCCGGTTCCTGATCCAGGCCAATCCCGGACTTTCCCATCTTCTGGACGACACACTGGGACCGGACTGGAAGCGCAACATCGATAAACTGGAGTCCTTCGAAAACTTCAAAGACGATCCGAAGGTTCTGGAACGGATGCGTCAGATCAAGCATGAAAACAAGGTCCGCCTGTGCGACTACGTCAAGAAGACCCAGGGGATCGAACTGAATCCGGACTCCGTATTTGATATCCAGGTAAAACGTATCCACGCTTACAAGCGGCAGCTTCTGTTCGCGCTGAAGGTCCTGGACGTCTATAACCGTCTCCTGGAATCCCCGCATCTGGAGATCAATCCGTACACCTTCATCTTTGCCGGAAAGGCGGCACAGGGATACGCTTTTGCGAAGGATGTGATCTATCTGATCAATACCATCGCGCGTATGGTCAATGCGGATGACCGTGTCAACCACAAGATCCGGGTTGCTTTTGTGGAAAACTTCTGCACTTCCAACGCACAGCTGATCTACCCGGCTGCGGATATCTCCGAGCAGATCTCCACCGCAGGCAAGGAAGCCAGCGGAACCGGCAACATGAAATTCATGATGAACGGCGCCGTTACGCTGGGAACCCTGGACGGTGCCAATGTAGAGATCAAGGAGCATGTAGGCGATGACAATATCGTGATCTTCGGTCTGACTTCCGAAGAAGCATCCAATTATTCCAGGAACGGCGGCTACTATCCGAAAGATGTGGCAGCGGCCAATCCACGGATCAATAAGATGATGACCCAGCTGATCGACGGGACATTAAAAGATGTGAAAGGCGAACCGATCTATTTCTGGGGTATTTACGACGCATTGATGGTCAACGGGGACGAATACTTTGTCCTCAAGGATTTCCAGTCCTATGTGGAAGCCTGGGAAAGAATCGACCGTATCTACAGTGACAAGGAGAAATGGGGTGTTATGTCACTGATGAACATTGCGCGGTCAGCATATTTTTCCAGCGACCGGACCATCCGTGAATACGCAGACGAGATCTGGCACGCAGAACATAAGTAAACAAAAGTATTATAATTTTATGGGGGTATTATTATGGCCAGCAAAGAATGTATTGCTATGCTGCTTGCAGGCGGCCAGGGCAGCCGCCTGGGGGTTTTGACAAAAAATATTGCCAAACCTGCAGTATCGTTCGGAGGCAAGTACAGGATCATCGATTTCTGTCTTTCCAACTGTATCAATTCAGGGATCGACACCGTCGGCGTCCTGACACAGTACAAGCCTCTTGCCCTGCATCGCTATATCGGCACCGGTGAAGCCTGGGATCTGGATTCCGCGGCAGGCGGTGCATCCATGCTTCCGCCTTTTGCAACAGAGACCGGCGGCAACTGGTATGACGGTACGGCAGATGCGATCTACAGAAACATCGAATATGTGGACGGCTACAATCCGGAACATGTCCTGGTGCTCTCGGGCGACCATCTGTACAAGATGGACTACAACGACATGCTTCGGGTCCACAAGGATGCCGATGCCGATCTTACCATCGCCGTCTACGAGGTTCCCTGGGAAGAAGCCAGCCGCTTCGGTATCATGAGCCTCGATGAAAACGGCCGCATCGGCAAATTCTCGGAGAAACCCAAAAAGCCGGACAGCAACCTGGCGTCCATGGGTATCTATATCTTCCGCTGGGATGTCATGCGCGCGGCTCTGATCGCGGATCACGACGATCCGGAATCCGAGCACGACTTCGGAAAGAACATCATCCCGATGCTCTTAGGGCAGGGAAAGACTCTGATCCCCTATCGTTTTGAAGGTCACTGGAAAGATGTCGGAACCATCGACAGCTATTTCGAAGCTCATATGGACCTTCTGGACAAAGGCCTCGGCACGCAGCTGTTCCTGGAAGGCATGCCGGTATTCTCCAACTCCAACTTCTATCCTGCTCAATATCTGGGAAAGAAAGCATCTGTCACCAATTCCATCGTCAGCAATGGCTGCTCCATCAAAGGCAGCGTTACCCACTCCATCCTCGGCTCCGGCGTACAGATCGGAGAAGGAGCGGTTATTGAAGACGCGATCCTGCTTCCGGGCTCACGCATCGGTAAAAACTGCAGGATCAAAAAGGCTATTATCAATGAAGGTGTTCACATCCTGCCGGATTCTGTGATCGAAGATCCTGACGGACAGATCCTGGTGATCGGTGCGAACAGCAAATTTGCGGGGTGACAGATATGAGTAAAACAATCGGATTAATTACAGCAAACTATGCAAGTGAAGCAATGAACGCCGTTATGACAGACCGGCCGCTGGCTGCTCTTCCCTTCGGCGGAAGATACCGTCTGATCGATTTCCCGTTGTCCAACATGGCCAATTCCGGCATCACCTCCGTGGGACTCGTCATTCCGTTCAAAAACCGGTCCCTGATCGACCATGTCGGTACCGGTAAAGCCTGGGGATTCGGACGGAAAACCCACAGCATGTTCATGCTGCCGGGAAGCGTCTATGGAAAACGCGATACGGACAGCAAGTTCCTGCTCCGGGATATTATCCAGAATGCCCGTTTCTTCAACTATGAGCAGACGACGGATTACGTTCTGATGAGCGGCGCAAACCGCGTCATCAGTATGGATTTCCGCCCGCTGATCGAGCAGCATGAAGCAAGCGGCGTGCAGATCACCAAGGTCTACAAAGGCAAGGAATTCCTGGATATCTTTATCATGGATGCCTCCTTCCTGAACGATCTGTGCAAATGGTTCTCCAATCTTGACTTCATGGACATCACGAAGATCATCGACACCTATCTGCCGGAGACCCCGATCGGCCGCTATGAATACATCGGCTATGAGCACAAGATCGATAATATGACGGATTATTTCGAAGCCAGCATGGAACTCTTAAAAGAAGACGTACAGGATATGCTGTTCGAACATGGTACGGTATTCACCAATATCCAGGATCGCTGTCCAACCTTCTTTGCTCCCACCGCCAACGTCAAGAACTCCCTGATCGCAGCCGGCAGTTCCATCGAAGGAAATGTGGAAAACTGCATTATCTTCCGGAGTTCCCATATATCAGAAGGTGCTTCCGTCAAAAACTGCGTGCTGATGCAGCATGCCGAGATCGACAGCGGCGCGGAACTGAAATACTTTATCTGCGACAAACGGGTCCATGTAACCTCTGATGTCAAGATCATTGCAAGCAAAGAATCTCCTTACTTCGTCAAGAAAGGAACGACTGTCTGATGCAGATACTTTTTACAGCTTTTGAAGCAGATCCTTTTATGAAAACAGGCGGGCTGGCCGATGTGGCCGGCTCCATGCCTGCTGCCGTGAAGGCTCTTGACGATCCGGAGGAAGCCGATATCCGGGTCATGCTGCCCAAATACTCCGGCATTCCGGAGGAATACCAGGAAAAAATGAAGTTTCTGACCTACTTCTATGCAGACCTTTCCTGGCGGCATGAATACTGCGGGATCTTCTCTCTGGAGCACAAGGGCGTCACTTATTATTTCCTTGACAGTGAGAAATACTTTTACCGCAATCAGCTGTACGGCGACAATGACGACTGTGAACGGATGGCCTTTTTCTCCAAGGCCTGCCTGGAGGCGTGCCTGCATCTGGACGGGTTCGATCCGGACATCATCCACTGCAACGACTGGCATACCGCTCTGATCCCCGTCTATCTGCGGGAATTCTACCGGGAAACCTCTCTGCAGAAAGCCAAGACCATCTTTACGATCCACAATCTGAAGTTCCAGGGCATCTATGATCCCTACGTGATCGGCGATACGCTCGGCCTTCACAATACGCCCGCCGATGCCCAGCTGAGACAGTGGCGGGATTACAGCTGCTGCGCCAACTTTATGCTGGGTGCCTGCACCTATGCAGACTGGATCACAACGGTGAGCCCCTCCTATGCAGAAGAGATCTGCACCCCCTATTACGGGGAAGGTCTGGACTGGCTCTTCAATATGCGCCGGGACAGCCTGAGCGGCATCCTAAACGGGATCGACTACGACGTATGGAATCCGGCCACCGATCCCTATCTGGGAAGCGATGAGGCAAAAGAGGCCGGTTACACCAATTACGGGCCGAAAGCCTTTAAGAAAAAGCTGGAAAACAAACTGGCTCTTCAGAAAGAACTCGGTCTGAAGCAGGATAAAGAGATCCCGATGTTTGCCATCATCAGCAGGCTGACGGAACAGAAAGGCCTTGATCTGGTCACCTATCTCCTGCCCCATATCGCGCAGGCAGAAATGCAGCTCGTGGTACTGGGCATCGGCGACGGACATTTTGAAGAAGCCTTTTCCTGGTATGCCCATCAGTATCCGGAGAAGATCTCCGCCCAGATCAAATTTGACAATACCCTGTCCCACAAACTGTATGCGGCGGCAGATGTCATGCTGATCCCATCCCGGTTTGAACCCTGCGGACTGACGCAGCTGATCGCCATGAAGTATGCTTCCTTACCTCTGGTAAGGGAAACCGGCGGTCTGAAAGACACGGTGAATTCTTCCAACGGCTTCTCTTTCCTGACCTTTAATGCCGATGATATGAAATATTCACTGGACTGCGCTCTGGATATATGGTATAACAACCGGGCTGAATGGCTCAACAAGCAGAAACAGGCTGTATCCGCAGATTACTCCTGGAGCAGTTCTGCCAAAGCTTACAAAGAGCTCTATCAGCACTTGCTTTCCTGAGTTTTTGCAGCATTGATTAACATGTAGTTCATATGCTGCCCGGAAGGGCAGCATATTATTGGTCATTTTTATGCAGTTTTATCACAATTCTCACGACATTACCTACCGCAGGCCTTTCGGTGCCGGTGAGACCGGAAGTTCCGTTTTCCTGATGCTTTACGCCGAAGGTGCTCTTTCGGTCACACTTCGTGTGTGGCGGGAAGGTTATGGGGAGGATCTGCTCCCGATGGACGGGAACGGTTTCCAGTTTTTCATCAACCTTCTTCTGCCGGAAGAGCCCTGCGTCCTGTTTTACTATTTTATCATCGACATGGGAGACCATACGGTCTACTACGGCAACAATCCAGAGTGCCTGGGAGGTCCCGGCAGTGATTATCCGGAGGAACCTCCTGCTTTCCAGATCACCGTATATCGTAATACGCCTGTTCCAAGATGGTATAAAGACGGTATCGTGTATCAGATCTTTCCGGACCGTTTTGCCCGTTCCAAAGACTTTGATCCGAAACATGTGGGCACCCTTCCCGATGTCCGGGGCGGCGTTGCCCGCTGTGTAGAAGAAAACTGGGAGGAGATCCCGGTCAATGAGTTCGGCGGAACCTGCGATATTGTCCGCTGGAAATTTTACGGCGGTTCTCTGGACGGCATCCGGGAAAAACTGGACTATCTCCAGGGCCTTGGCGTTACTGTGCTCTATCTGAACCCCATTTTCCTGGCCAGGTCCACCCACCGTTATGACACGGCGGATTATATGCAGATCGACCCGGCACTGGGAACCGAAGAAAGCTTCATCGCCCTGGCACGGGAAGCAAAATCCCGGGGCATCCGCATTATCCTGGACGGCGTGTTTAATCACTGCGGTGCTGACAGCAAATATTTCGACTATTTCAACCAGTTCCATAAAGAAGAAGGCCTGAAAGGCGCATTTCACTTTACGGACTCTCCTTACCGTTCCTGGTTCACCTTCTATAAAGGAAAGCCTGGCTACCGGTGCTGGTGGAACATTGCGGATATGCCGGATTTTGTAACCACGAATCCGGAGTATGTGGAATTCATCACCGGAAAAGACGGTGTCCTTCGCAAATGGCTTCGTCTCGGCGCCTCCGGCTGGAGGCTGGATGTGGCAGACGAACTGCCCAATGAATTCCTGAAAGCGATCCGCAAAGCAGTCAAAGAAGAATGCCCGGAAAATCTCCTGATGGGAGAGGTCTGGGACGATCCTTCCAATAAATACAACTACGGCCATCTGATGGAATATTTCTGGGGCGAAGAGCTGGACTGCACCATGAACTATCCGTTCCGTGCGGCAGTGCTCCCCTTTGTGATCGGGGACTGCTCCGCTTTTGATTTCTGCCGCCGGTTCATGAGCCTGGCAGAAAACTACCCGCCGGAGAATTTCTACGGAAGCCTGAATCTTCTGGGAAGCCACGACCGGGAACGGGTCATGAATATTCTCGGCGGATATCCTCTCGCCAGATATGGATTTGACCACGAGACACAGTACCATGATCTGACAGAAGAAGAATATGAGCTTGCCAGAAAGCGCTACAAGATGTTGTCGATCCTGCAGTATACTCTGCCCGGCGTCCCGGACATCTACTACGGGGACGAAACAGGCGTACAGGGCGGATCCGATCCGGACTGCCGCAGGACCTATCCCTGGGGCAAGGAAGACACGGACCTGGTGAATCATTTCCGCTGGCTCGGCCGGTTCTACCATGAACATCCCTGCCTGAAAAACGGAGGATTTGAACTGTCTCCTGTCAGCGATGATGTGCTTGCTCTGGAACGTTTCGACGGGCACGAACGGATCCTGATCATGATCAACCGGTCCGATCAGTACCTGAATGTCCTGTACAAAGGAAAAACATACACGCTCTGGCCGTTTGACGGAAAGATCCTCATGAATGTCTGACGGTCTGCGGCGGATCATGTTCTGATGTGTGAAACAAGGACAATGCCCTTTCGGGTATTGTCCTTTTATTTTGCGGTCGTTGTCCTGTTCATAAATTTACCAATTGTCTGATCTGAGAACTCTGCGCTGTTCTCAAATTCGCCATTTGCCGGATTTGAGAACGCGGGGTGTTCTTCAAATCCAGTTTCTTCAAATTAAAGAATACGAAGTGTTCTTGTATGGCCGATTTTCAATTTTAAAGAACAGGGTTAGTATTCTCAAATCCCGGGGTTGCTCCAAAAAAGAATAAAAAGTGTTCTCTTTTAGGCACTTTCCGGGATTCAAGAACACATGGCCTATTCTTAAATACGAAAAATAGCTGCAAAAAGTACACTTCGTATTCTCATATAGAAAAATAACTGAAAAAGAGAACACGTGGTGTTCTCTTTTTCGAGAATTGGCGCAAACAAGAACACCGGCTCCCAATACACTAAGAAAGCCGCTGCTTCATAAGAAACAGCGGCTTTTGTCTGCTCGATCACCCCGGAATAGTACCCGGTTTTTAATGATCAGTCTACTGCAAAATTGGTAAGGATCTGCTGGACATCCGGATCATCTCTGCTTACGGTCTCATTCACATTCGGAGCCGCTGTCATGATCTGGAACTGCACATGATGACCATCGTCTACCGGCAGGAAGATAAAGTCATACTCATAGAATTGTCCTTCACTGAAGAGATCCTCTTCCTTTGCATGGAAGCCTTCACATATGACCCCGTTGATGGTCGTGGTAAAGTTCTCCGTATCCGAATACCACATGGCACTGTTGGAAAGCGTGCTGTCGGTATAAGGGGAGTTTACATAATAAGCATACGTCGACAGCTTGCTGAAAATGTCCATCTGTGAAGTCGCGCCTTTGCAAAATCCCATTCTGGCCGGATCCAGCGGATAATTACCATTCTCATCCTTCTCACCGAAAACATCTGTCATCTCGATATAAAACCAGCCGTCCGGACACACGGTTCTGATCACACCTGTATCGACCACATTTCCGGTTGCTGCCGGAGCCGGGGCTGCTGCAGGAGTCTCCGCCGGGGCTGCTGCAGGAGTTTCCGCAGGCTGTGTCTCTGCGGGAGCCGCCGGAACTTCAGCCTGTCCGCCCGCTGCCTGTACTGTCGGCGTTGTCTTGAACAAAAATGTATTGATAGCTTCATTCGCAGCGATATGTCTGAACAGCAAAATGATCAGAACAATTGCCAGCAGCAGAAGCAGTGTCACCATCACTTTCGGATAACGTTTCTTTCTTTTCACGGTCGTCTCCTCCCATATACAGAATCATTTTTGGTCATACGTACACCTTTTAATATAAAATTTTAAGAAAGAAACGGCAAGCACTTTTTTATTAATTCAGGTTTTTTGTTGGATCAGGTTTTGCAGATCATCCGTCTGCGATGAGACATTTTCTGCGTCTGTATACCACTGATAAAAAAAATGAAGGGGCTGAAAAAACCGCCGCACATTCTGTGCGGCGGTCTGTACTCTTCTAAGGGGCACTGTGTAGTGTCAGTTCTTATCTTCCCCGTCTGTTCCCAGAACGATCATCCCGGTAATCTTCCGGCTCGTCATAACGGTCATCTTCGTACTCGCTGTCATCATAGCTGTCATCTTCGTACTCGCCGTCATCATAACCATCATCATACCGCTCGTCATATCCGGGATCCGGGCCAAAATCATCGGTTGGCCGACGGCGTCTCAGAAGAAGGATCAGCACGATCACAACGATGATGATCAATGCAGCGATCGCGATGAGGATCCAGACAAGGGCATTGTTGGTATCACCGGTCTTCGGTATTCCGGAAACAACCTCGAACTTGGTTTCAACAGAACCATCCGTGAACAGGAACCGGATCGTGTGTTCTCCGCCCGGCATCTGGGTGACATAATCCGCATGCAGTTGGACATAGGTACTGCCGGACCAGGATGTATACTGGGTGGCAGCTACATTGTTGTTGTCGATCCGGATACCGGTGAACTTGTTATAATCTCCATCCACACGGAATGTGATGCCGCTTTGTCCGCCCTTCTGGACTTTGGCATTAGCGCCTTCAATGACATTGTAAATATTCTTCCACTGTGCATACAGGCTTACGGTCTCGCCGTTCGTTGATGTCAGATTACGGATCTCGGCTTTATCAGCAATCCCTGTTCCGCTGCCGTCTGCCATCGTGTTCCAGCCAACGAAGTAATATCCTGAACGTGTAAAAGCATTGGCCGGAAGGATGGTGACTGCATCATAGACACAGGAGGTGCTGGCCATGGTGCCGACACCGCTGTTCGCGTCATAACGGATCGTGTAGCGGTTTGGTGCCCAGCCTGCATACAGTGTCAGGTTAGAGGAAACTGCCGCCCGGAAATTGTATGCCTGGGTGCATGCGGTATCCACATACCATCCGGTAAAGGTATAACCTGTTGCCGTCGGGTCCGCCGGCTTCTGAGCCATCTGTCCGCCGGTGACAGTCTGCGGGTTCGGCGTATTGCCGTGTCCGTTAGAGTTGAAGGAAACAATATAATTCTGTGACGGAAGCTGCGTCCATTTTGCAAACAGCGTCATGTTGACTGTCACTGCCGTGTTGAAATCATACAGTTTCTGCAGTTCTTTGTCGGTATACCAGCCGCCGAATACATAGCCTTCCGCTGTCGGGTCTGCCGGTTTGACTGCCGGATAACCCTTTTCAATAGTCTGCTCTGCAGGTGCAGTACCATGTTCTGTGTAGAAGGATACTTTGAAGTACTGAACCGTGGTCGGCTCTTCGCTCCACTTCGCATACAGCGTCAGGTTCTGTGTTACAGGCGCATTAAAATCATATTTGTTCTGGTATTCCATGTCAGAATACCATCCTTCAAAGATGTAACCGTCTGCTGTCGGGGTCTGCGGCTCCGCTACTTTCTGGTTCTTCTGCACCAGCTGACCATCCGGGGTCACGCCGTGTGCGGTATAGAACGTAACGGAGAATGCCTCGATCACGGTCGGAGCTTCAGTCCACTTCGCATACAGGATCTTGTATTCCTTGATCGGTGTATTAAAGTCGAACTGAGATGTGCAGGCCGTATCGGTAAACCAGCCGCCGAAGATATAGCCTTCCGCTGTCGGATCTGCAGGTTTTGTAACTTTCTGCCCGTCGGTTACTTCTTCTGTCTTATAAGGATCGGTGCCGCGGCCGTTATAGCTGAAGGTCACGGTGTAAGTAGCCGGCTGGTTCTGCGTCCATTTTGCATATACGGTCAGGCTGCTGTTGACGGCTGCCGCGAAATCATAAACGTTGGTGCAGGCTGCTTCCTGATACCAGCCGCCAAAGGTCCAGCCTTCTGCTTCCGGATCTTTCTCCGGTCTGATCGCGGTTTTGCCTGCTTCTACGGTCTGATCCGGCGGGGCTGCGCCATGGTTCTGGACATCAAATTTGACAGTATAGGTCACCGGAGCCGGCGGTTCCGGCTGAGTCTCTTTCTCTTTCCATAGCGCAGTAATCACCGTGTTGTTCTCTGTGATATCGACCGCTTCACCAACAGCCCCTTTATCCCATTTGTCAAACTCTTTCGTATCATCAGGTGCTGTAAAGGTGCACTCCGGTAGTGTGTATTTATCTCCGATGGTCACTGTTGCAGAGGCCATTTCTCCGGTGCCTTCGCCTGGATTGAAGATAATGTTATAAACTGTCGGCGGTTCTGGCTGTGTCTCTTTTTCTTTCCATAGCGCAGTAATCACCGTGTTGTTTTCTGTGATATCGACCGCTTCACCAACAGCCCCTTTATCCCATTTGTCAAACTCTTTCGTATCATCAGGTGCTGTAAAGGTGCACTCCGGTAGTGTGTATTTATCTCCGATGGTCACTGTTGCAGAGGCCATTTCTCCGGTGCCTTCGCCTGGATTGAAGATAATATTATAAACTGTCGGAGGTTCTGGTTGAGTCTCTTTTTCTTTCCAAAGTGCGGTGATCACGGTGTTGTCTTCTGTGATATCGACCGCTTCACCTGCAGCGCCTTTATCCCATTTATCAAACTCTTTCGTATCATCCGGTGCGGTAAAGGTACACTCTGGCAGTGTGTATTTCTCTCCGACGGTCACTGTTGCAGGGGCCATTTCTCCGGTGCCATCGCCTGGATTTAAGATAATATTATAAACTGTCGGTGCTGCTTCCAGCGCCGCCATCAGAGAAACATTGCCGCGGACCGGTTCCTCGAAATCATAGGCCTGTGCAGCACCTTCTTCAAACCAGCCTTCGAACTTGTATCCTTCCACTTCGACAGGACCGGGGTCAGCTGCTGTCTTGCCTTCTTCTACAAGCTCCGGTTCCGGTGCTTTTTCCGGGTCTTCCTTTACTTCAAAGGATACTTCGTACTCTGTCGGCTGCACTTCATCCCATTTTGCGTATAAAACAAGATTGCTGTCAATTCCGCTGTCAAATGTGTACTCCTGCGTGCAAGCCTCATCGATAAACCAGCCGCCGAAGCTCCAGCCGTCTTCTGTCGGATCAGGCACCGGTCTCGGAACCAGATCGCCGGCATACAGCTTCATGGATTCCGGTACATAACCGTGAGCATTGCTGAAGGATACATCAAACTGCTGCTGCCATCTTGCATATAATGTCAGATCAGAGAAGATCTGCGTATTGAAATCAAAAGCTGTTTCTGCGCCCTCTGCAAACCAGCCGACGAACCGGTATCCGTCTCTTACAGGCGCTTCGGGTTCATATGCTGTATTTCCCTGCTCAACGGTCTGTCCGTCCAACGCAGGAACATCCTCTGCCTGCACGTCAAACGTCACATAATAGTTATGGACGATCGGAGTCGCGGTAAATAACGGATTTACATACATATCACTGGTTACAGCACCGGTATCCTGATCCCATTTTTCAAATACATATGTATATTCCGCATCGGCTTCCTTCGTCGGATTCTCACCGCTGAAATAAGCGGGTTCCCCTTCGTTGACGGTTACCGTCTGAAGAACGTTCCCATAAGTATCGTACCAGGTCACTGTGTAGGTTCGTACGATAGGAGTCTGGCTGTAGGTCGGATATACATCCGTATTACCGGTTATTCCGTAATTGACGGTATCCACACTCCATCCTGCAAACTCATAGGTATAGGATTCGTCTGCAGCTTTCGCAGGTGCTTCGCCGTCAAAGGAAATTGTATTTCCTTCCGTGACCTCTGTGCTCTTGATCGGATTATTGTAAGCATCATACCAGGTCACGGTGTAGGTATGGACAATCGGGGTTCCTGTATACTGGGCAGTTACCAGCATATCCCCGGTCACATTACCGGTATCCCAATCCCATCCGGAAAATTCATAGGTATAGTTTTCATCCGCCGGTCTGTACGGGGTCTCCCCTGCATACACTGCGGCGGTATTTTCCGTTACGGACGTGCTGTACAGAACTGTTTCGTCATAATTCTGCCAGGTTACCGTGTAGGTTCGTGCGATCGGGATCTGGTTGTAGGTCGGATATACATCCGTATTGCCGGTTATGCCATAGTTGACGGTATCCACACTCCATCCGGCAAATTCATAGGTATAGGATTCATCTGCTGCTTTTGCAGGTGCTTCGCCGCTGTAAGATATGGTTTCCCCTTCATTGACTGTCGCAGTCTGAAGGACGTTGTTATAAGCATCGTACCAGGTCACCGTATAAGTACTGATCACCGGCGCGTCGATGAGCTCATAATAGCCGCCGGCATCGGTCATGGACTTTCCGGATACTACATACTGTTCCGGCTGCATGGTATTGTAATAACCGCCGCTGATCACAACTTCGCCGCTCTGCAATGAAGCTTCATTGCCAGAGTCATCCTTGAGAGCGATCAGGTTCTGATAAGAAGAGGAAACAAAATTGCCCCCCTTCAGATTCAGATATGTGCCGTTGGTTACATCCCAGATTACCTTGAATGCGGGCTGCGCATTGTTGGAGCTGGAAATCTTTCCGTTTTCATTATAATCACTGTCCGTGATGTTGAATGTTCCGCTCTTTACAACAAACAGGCCGCCTTCGCCTGTATAGTCTGAACCGGAGCAGTCCTGCCCCGCGCTGTCCTCGTTCGGATCCAACAGCTTGATAGTATATCCGGCCAGATCCAGTGTTAATGTCGTGCCCCATGGAACACTGACGGTCACCGGATTGGCGAGGACCGCTTCTTTCTTCAGGACCAGAGTATTGTCTCCGCTTTGTAAATTAGACAATGCCTGTGCAAAGCTTGCGTAGTCCGTGCCGTTTAACGATACGACGGCTGGCGCTTCAACCGGTATTTCGACAGGGATCTCCTGCTCTGCAGGCTCCTGATATTCCTCCGCCGCATCTTCCGCCATCAACGTACCCGGCGTGATCGTCAGCACCATCACTGCAGATAATGCGATCACCGCCAGTTTTGTGAACAGCTTTTTCATTTCCGTTCCTCCTTTATGATCAACTAGAGATAGTTCTTCTGAATAATCAAATCATAGCCAAAAAATATGAAAATTCAATGTTTTTTAATATATTTCGTTTT
>R26__coassemble_506_pt1 | contig 23934 bp, 21 predicted proteins | sample R26__metabat2_high_PE_046 | metagenome-assembled genome bin R26
CGAGATCTACTCGATCGGCGATCAGGCTTTCAGCGGAGATACTTCCCTGAAAGAGATCCTTCTGCCGGAGACGATGGAATCCCTTGGCGCTTCTGCTTTCGAAAGCTGCACCAAGCTGCAGGAGATTGTGATCCCGGACAGCGTGGCATATGTGGGAGCCTATGCATTCCGGGGCTGTACGCAGCTGGATAAGGCTGTCATCGGCAGCGGCATCAAAGAATGGGGATTAGACTGGGGCACAAACATGGCATTTGAAGGCTGCACAAAGCTGTCGGATCTCACGATCCGGGAAGGCTGTGCTTATATTCCGACATACTGTTTCCAGAACTGCACGGAACTGAAAACGGTTGAGATACCGGGCAGCTGTGAGTCGATCGATTCCTGCGCTTTCCGCTACTGCTCCTCTCTGGAAGAAGCTGTGCTGCAGGAGGGCATCTACTATATCCGTTCAGAAGCGTTTAATGAGGATGAGGCGCTGGTGAAGGCGGAACTTCCTTCTACCTTGCTGCTGGTTGATAATTATGCATTTCACGATACCCGCCTGCGCACCGTGACGATCCCGGACAAGGTCATGACGATCGGTTATTACGCCTTTTCGGATAATCCGGCGCTGCGTACGGTATCGATCGGTGAAAGTGTGGAAACCTGGAATCTGGACTGGGGCGTTAACGGTGCTTTCCAGAACGACATCCGTCTGGGATCTGTTGAGATCGCGGAAGGCTGTATGTATATCGGAGCCTATGCCTTCCAGAACTGTTCCAGCCTGTCGAGTGCAGATGTTCCGATCACGGCCACGTCTGTGGATGAAGGTGCATTCCTGGATTGTGTCAGCCTGTCGCATGTATCCATTCTGCGCGGAGAGATCAGGACTAAGGCATTCAGGGGCTGCATCTCTCTTTCGGATCTGTCGCTGCAGCGGATCACTGCAATTGGCGATGAGGCATTTTTCGGCTGCAGTGCCCTTTATACCCTGGAACTGCCGGATACGGTTACCAGCATCGGCAAAAGCTGCTTCGATGGCTGTACCTCCCTTTCGGCTGTAACGATCCCGGAAAGCGTAACGTATCTCGGTGCCTACGCATTTGCCAACTGCACCGGCATACTGACTGCCAGCATTTCCAATAATATAACAGAATGGGGAAGTGACTGGGGTACCTGCGGGGTCTTTGCTAACGATTCCGCTCTGCAGTACGCATTGGTGGATGACGGTGCCAACAGTTTGGGCAATAAGCTGTTCATGGGCTGCTCTTCCCTGAAAGGGGTATATCTTCCGGAAAGCATTGTTTCCTACACCGCGGATCTGTTTGACGGCTGTCCCGAGGATCTGGTGATCTATGGTAAGGGCAGCAAAATGCAGACGCTGGCACAGGAGAACGGCAGAACCTATTCGACGGATCCATTTGAGATCCCGGAATATGAGACCGTTGCACTTACGATCACCGCGGGCGAGGGCGGCATCATTGCACCGGCCGGCGAGGTCGAAAAGCCTGTGGGATCCAGTCAGGCGATCAATATCATTCCGGATTTCGGATACATGGTCGACACCTACACTGTAGATGGGACCAAATATGATTACTGGGATACCCTGGTGGATATCCAGGCACCGGCTGTGATCGAAGTGACCTTTACGGAAAATCCGGATTATGTGGAGGAATACCCGCTTCTGGAGGATGAAGCGGAACCGGCGGAGGATGCACCGGCAGCTGAGGAAGCTGACGACGGCCCGTATGTGTGCGCCAATTGCGGATATGAATTCCCGGAAGGGGAGGAATTTGCTTTCTGCCCGAAGTGCGGAACGCCTGTGAAATAGAAATACCGGAAAGATAAAGGGGTAAAGCAGAAATGAAAAAATACAAATGGTTTGGAAAAATCGTGCTGGCCGCTGTAATCGCAGCGCTGGTGCTGACAGGCTGTGGCAGCAGCAGTAAAAACGAAAAGGCAGCAACGACTGAAACGACAGGAAACGAAACAACTGAAACCATAGCAGAATCGATACCGGAAACAACTGCCCTTGAAGAAACAGAACCGGAACAACCGGCAGCAGATGCGGCAAAAACAGACGTACAGGCGGATGGCTTTTGGTGTGCCGGTCTCGGAAACAACCCCAATAATCTGAAAGTTGTTCGTTCCGGTTCAGATTCACCGGTCGTGACGGATGGAGAACATCTTTACTTTATCGAGAGGACAAAAAACTACGACGGGACGATCTACCGGCTGACTCAGACAGGATTGGATGGCGGAGAAAAGAAATATCTGGCCAATGCCAACGGAGGATTAAATTATCTGAACGGATATCTGTACTACTATGTATTAGACGATGACAAAGCCCGGATCGAAAAGATCGATCTGGCAGACATGACAGCAGAAGTGGTCGCAGAGCCGGAGGACGGAGAAGTGACGGCACTGCTGGTCACAGAAGATTATATTTTCTTCTATCTCACGCATAATGCATTTGGAAGTGTGCAGGCAATTGACCAGAAGAGCGGCGAGATGATTCCCCTGGGCGGGGATAACCGGAGCTGGGGACTGCCTCTGACCGTCGTCGACGGAACTTTGTATGCACTGGGATCAACTCCTGATGGGGATGGTTACAGGAATGTCTATTCGGTCAGGATCGATGAGATCGCTTCCGGAGGAAAACTGGAAAGAGACGTGGAAAAGATTAATCTGAATGCCGATAATTCCTTCCTCTTTGTTGATGACGGTATTTACAGCATCTATTCATCAGGAACATCAGGAAAGGAGTATTCGTATTTCCATCGGGCTTTTGACCAGATCAGCGAAGGGAAATGGGATGCCCCCGATTCGCAGAAACTGTCAGATGGAGAACTCGATTCCGATCTTATTCATATGATAGTCTCCAACAATTTGCATTTCCTGATGGGAAATGATCTGTATCTGCTCGTTACAGGGTATACCAGTGATAATGGCTATGTGTATTATGTCCATGTTTACCGCTTCCCGGAAATGGAACTCACGAAGGGAGAGGTCGTTGCCGAATTTACAGGGATCATGTCCAGCGCAGGTACGGATTTAGAAGGGAAAAACCTGTATATCCTGATGAAGGATGACAATGAACAGGAAACTCTGATCGGCAGGGTGGCAGTGGTCAGTGCAGACGGTACATATGCTGAATATCCATTAGACATTGCGAAGGAACAGTATCCTGCCTGCCACGTATATGTAAGATCGGTGGAGGATGAAACAGCATATGATTATGATCTGTTTACCGATCACATCCGTCTCATGAGGTACCACGGAACGGAATCAGATCTGACGGTTCCGACAGAGATCGATGGACTTCCTGTAACAGAGATCGGAGACGGTACGTACTATAATAAACAGGATCTGACAAAGGTTACGATTCCGGAAGGTATCACTTATATTGGTTATGACGCCTTCAGAGGCTGTGAAAACCTAAAAGAAGTTGTCATACCTGACAGCGTTACAGTCATCAAAAAGAAAGCCTTTGCAGGATGCACGGCGCTGGATACGTTCAATTTTACAGAGAATCTGGTGGAAATAGGTGAAGAGGCATTCCGCAATACCGGCTTCACAGAGATCACGATCCCGTCATCCCTGAAGACGATCTCCGCGAGCCTGTTCCGGGAGTGCAGCAATCTGACCAGCGTCACGATCCCGGAGGGGGTTGAGACGATAGAAAACTATGCATTCTATGAATGTACGATCCCTACGATCAGGATCCCGGATTCCGTCACATCGATCGGTGACGAACCGTTCTCTGCCGGTCATCTGAAGACCATCACCGGTTCAGCCAATTCCATGGCGAAGGAAATGTCGGAACGAAGAGACTACAAGCAGCGTAATGTGGAATATGTAGAAGAATAACTGCAAAGCAGCAAATGAAATGATGAAGAGGTCCGGCAGAACCGCCGGACCTCTTTTCTGCGTAATGGTGATGCCGGGCCTTGTGGCTTAAGTAAGTACATTCCTGATCGAGCCGATGTTCCGGAAATACCAGGAGAAAGAAGAGTAACCATTCCATGGATTGGCTGCCATTATCATGCGAAATTTAAACAATGATATTTTCACATGATAAAATGAGGGCTGTTTTCGTGCGTTTTTTAAAAATCTTCTATTACGCATGAAAAATCAAAGCTGTTTTTCATGCGAAATGAAACATTTGAAAAAAACGCATGAAAAATTTTCCGAAAAACTCATGCGGAAATCAAGAAACTCAAAAAACGCATGAAAATACCCGCGAAAAACTCATGCGAAAAACTAAAAACTCAAAAAACGCATGAAAACCGGAAAGCGCGACACAAAAAAGCACCTCAGGGAAATCCCTGAGGTGCTTTTGGCTCTGATCAGTCAGGTTAATCAAACTTCTCCAGATTCTTTTCGTCTTCTTTGGAGAACATATGGACGACGTTTCCGCCAAAGCTCAGCTGGATCTGGTCTCCTCTTGCATAGTTCCGGGCCAGGCCGATCGTAGGAGCGATCAGTACGACATCCTTGCCCATGGCGGTTACATGAAGATGGACACTGGAGCCCATCATTTCCGTGACATCGATGGTTGCCGGGATACCGGAAGTTTCCATGGACATATGTTCTGGACGGACGCCCACAGTGATGTCCTGATCCTTCACATCGTTGGCTGCGAGGCGGGCCTGCTTTTCTTCATCAGGCGTTACCTCGATGTTTCCGACCATGACTACATACTTGCCATCCCGTTTCTCGATCCGGCCTTCGAAGTAGTTCATCTGCGGCGTTCCGATAAATCCGGAAACAAACAGATTGGACGGATGGTTGAATACCTCCTGCGGAGTGCCGATCTGTTGGATGAAGCCGTCCTTCATGATGACGATCCGGTCGCCGAGAGTCATGGCCTCGGTCTGGTCATGGGTAACGTAGATGAAAGTGGTGTTGATCCGCTCTCTGAGCTTGATGATCTCAGCACGCATCTGGTTACGAAGCTTAGCATCCAGGTTGGAGAGGGGCTCGTCCATCAGCATGACCTGGGGATCGCGGACGATAGCACGGCCAATGGCAACACGCTGTCTCTGGCCGCCGGAAAGAGCCTTGGGCTTTCTGTCCAGATAACTGGTGATATCCAGGATCTCTGCGGCTTCTTTGACTTTCCGATCGATCTCAGCCTTGTCCTCTTTCTTCAGCTTCAGGGAAAATGCCATATTCTCATATACCGACATATGAGGATACAGGGCATAGTTCTGGAAGACCATGGCAATGTTGCGGTCCTTGGGGGCAACATCGTTCATCAGCTTGTCGCCGATATAAAGCTCGCCGCCGCTGATCTGTTCGAGCCCGGCGATCATACGCAGAGTAGTGGATTTGCCGCAGCCGGAAGGTCCGACCAGAACAATAAACTCCTTATCTGCAATTTCCAGATTGAATTCCTGAACCGCCACAACACCTTCATTGGTAATCTGAAGGTTTGTCTTCTTTTCAGGCGCGTCGTTCTTTTTTCGTTTCCCTTTTTTCTTTTCGCCGGAAACGAACGGATAGACTTTTTTGATGTTTTTTAGCGTTACTGTAGACATATCATCACGGACTCTATGCCCGCTGCCTTCGCGATCCGGGCATTCAGGCGGCCTCATGGCCTGCCCCTTTACGGCATGTCTCCACATTGCCGCACCCCGAGCCGGGGGACAACCTCCTCTCTTAGAATATTTGTAAAATGGGTTAGACTTTACCACTTCATTGTAAAAGCAGCCTTCTGTAAAAGTCAATATAGTTCTCCGGAAGATTTCGTTATTTTTTTGTCAAGAATTGTCAATCTGTATAAACGAAAGTACAATCAATATGCAAAAAGCAGAAAATGCATTCAGTAAACCGCGGTACCGTACCGATCCTATCTTAAGGAATATACAATGCTTGTATCAAAAAGTTCTGCTGATCGAGAGAGCCGGACTTGAGGCTGGAAGGGAGAGAACATGAAATATCTGGATATTGAATTTGATTATCAGAACAAACCATCTCTGGAGCCGGAATACATTCCTTTCGGGGTCTGGGCGGATGCTTATCTTTCCGAAGCAGTAAGACCGTTTCACGTAGCAGTGGAAAGAGATCAGGGAAATGTATCCGTGTTTTCCTCTTTTCTCCGGGATGAAACGTATGAAAAAGCCAACTACCGATACATGGAGCGCTATGTGAAGTTTCTGCTCTGGAGCGTCGGAGGGTGGAAAGTCACCATCTGCGGATGTGAAGAAACCGCAGAAAAACTTCAGAAAGCATATGTAAGGGGCGGCGACCGGGATTTTGACGCCGGCTTCTTTGACGATGTCTTTGAGCATGAGCTTCAGATCGTGATCTCGGACGAAGAGCATTTTCCAAAGTCCAATGAAAACCCGCGTTCCGTGGGAGGCCATCTGGATGGGTGCAGGATTGGATTTGACGCCGGCGGTTCCGATCGTAAAGTGTCGGCTGTCATAGACGGGACCTCCGTTTATTCGGAAGAAGTGGAATGGTTCCCCAAATTATCGGAAGATCTGTCTTATCAGTATAACGGGATCGTGGAAGCCTTTAAGACAGCTGCCTCCAAGATGCCGAGAGTGGACGCCATCGGGATCTCTTCCGCCGGAACCTTTGTGGGGAACAGTCCCATGGTATGCTCTTTGTTTATCAAGATCCCCCGTTCCCAGAGAGAAGAAGTGAAGACCATCTATGACAGGGCAGCCAAAGAGATCGGGGATGTTCCGGTAGTAGTAGCCAATGACGGGGATGTGACAGCGCTGGCCGGCGCCATGAGCCTGAACAGCGGGTCTGTCATGGGAATCGCCATGGGTACCAGCGAGGCAGCAGGCTATGTGGATCATGAAGGAAGGATCCTGGGCTGGATCAATGAGCTGGCGTTTGCGCCTGTGGATCTGAATGAAGAAGCCACCATGGATGAGTGGTCGAAGGATAAGGGCGTCGGATGTAAATATTTCTCTCAGGATGCGGTCATCCGGCTGGCACCCAGGGCAGGGATCATGCTGAATGAGGAACTGAGCCTCGCGCAGAAACTGAAGGAAGTGCAGAAGCTTGCGGAAGAAGGTCATGAAGGCGCGAGGGAGATCTTTGTCAATATCGGAACTTATCTGGCACATACCCTGTCCCTCTATTCCCGTATCTATGATCTGAAATATCTTCTGGTGCTGGGACGTGTGGCCTCCGGGATCGGAGGGGATCTTCTGATCGCGGAATGCAACCGGATCCTACAGGAAGAATATCCGGGGCTTTATGAAAAGATAACGGTCATGCTGCCGGATGAAAAAGCCAGAAGAGTGGGACAGAGCATTGCCGCGGCAAGTCTTCCCGAAACCTGAGGGATCAAAGGAGTATGAAAATGTCAACAACCAGAATCTATAAAAATGCAGAGCTGTTTACAGAAAAAGGGTTTGTTAAAGGCGGCTTTACGGTAGAAGGAAATGTGTTCGGCGAAGTGTTTCAGGGAGATGGCCCCGCCGGAAGCAGTGTTGACCTGGGAGGGGCCCGGGTAATCCCGGGGCTGGTGGATGTCCACATTCATGGAGCCATGAATTCGGATTTTTCGGATGGCGATCCGGAAGGACTGAGGCGGATGGCAGCCTGGCTGGCAGGCCGCGGCGTTACCAGCTTTGCCCCGGCGTCCATGACGCTTCCGTATGAGGTGCTTTCCAGAGCGTTTGCTGTTGCCCGGGAATTTTATGATCATCCGGAAGAGGGCAGCGCCCGACTGATGGGGATCCATATGGAAGGTCCGTTTTTCTCGGAAAAGAAAAAGGGTGCCCAGAACGGAGCTTATCTGAAGCTTCCGGATTATGAAGCCTTTCAGGAACTGTACGATGGCTGCGGCGGTCTGATACGGATCGTTGATGTAGCGCCGGAACTGGAAGGCGCGGCTGCTTTTACCGCAAAAAGCAGCCGGCTCGCCATGGTTTCCGTGGCTCACACCGACGCCGGATATGAAGATGCCTGCAGCGTGTTTGATGCGGGAGCAAAGCATCTGACCCATCTGTTCAATGCCATGCCGCCCCTCGCCCATCGCTCTCCGGGAGTGATCGGCGCCGCATCGGAACGGGAATTCGTTACGGCTGAGCTGATCTGTGACGGCCTGCATGTACACCCAAGCGCTGTCCGCGCCGCCTTTAAACTGTTCCCCGGCAGGATCTGCCTGATCTCCGATGCCCTTCGGTGCCTCGGCATGCCGGATGGAGAATATGAACTGGGCGGACAGACCGTATTCCTGAAAGGAGGAGTCGCAAGGCTGGCGGATCAGACCATCGCCGGTGCAGCTTCCGATCTGTACCGGGATCTTCAGAATGCAGTCTCCTTCGGGATCCCGGAGGAAGAAGCGATCCTGGCAGCAACTCTGACGCCGGCCCGTGAGATTGGACGGGAGAAGGAGATCGGCTCCATTGCCGGTGGAAAACTGGCTGATTTTATTATCTGTGACCGGGCTTTGAATCGGAAAGAAGTTTATATCGGAGGAAATAAAGTGGAATGACAGTTCCGCTTTCCCGCTGCAAGAAAAAAGCCTTTAAACGTTATGTTTATAAGGCTTTTTTCCTGCTTTTCGAAGGATTGTAGCTTACAGTAAATAAACATGGACATAAATACAGGTAAGGGTATAATATTTATCGGTTACGGGTTGAAATCGAAGGGAAGGCAATGGCATAATAAAAAACAACAGGAGTGAAAAAAATGATCGAAATTACAGAGGCTACTAAACTTTCTGCATTGATGCGGGAATATCCCTGGCTTGTAGATGAAGCCGTTAAAATGGATTCACGGTTCAAGGTGCTGAAATCTCCCGTTGGGAAGCTGTTCCTGAAAAACGCGACAATCGGCGAACTGAGTGAGAAAGCCGGTCTGTCTGCCGGGGAGATCATCGGACAGATCCAGAACTGGATCCGGCAGCATGCATGAACACAACTTTATTGGATAAGGGGAAGACATGGGAAAGATCATCATAGGATGCTGGGACTGCCAGTACTGCGGGACCACCCGGATCTCGGGAGAACTCCGGGAATGTCCGAACTGCGGCAGGGCCCGGGACAAAGACGTGAAATTTTATATGGCGAATCCCGAAAACTACGCCAAGGATCCCGATTCGGTGAGCCGGGAAGCGGACTGGGTATGTCCTTACTGCGACTGCCTGAATCCGGCGGCTGCTTCCACCTGCCAGTCCTGTGGCGCACTGCGGGATTCACAGACCAAGGATTATTTCCAGAACCGGGAAGCGCAGGATAAAAAACTGGCAGAGCAGGAAAAAGAGCGGCAGGACCAGATCCATCAGGCAGAAAAACCGCATGCTCCGCAGACCGCTTCGGCAGCGCCATCCGGAAGGGGAAGAGGCCGGCTGTTTTTGATCCTTGCCGTGATCGCGGCGGTGATCGCCCTGGTCGTCTTCCTGGTGTCTCCCAAACAAAAGGCGATGGAGATCGCATCCTGCAACTGGGAAAGAAGCGTTGAAGTACAGCTCTACAAGGAGATGGAGGACAGCGGCTGGAGCCTTCCGCAGGGAGCCTACGATGTAACTTCCCGCGAGGAGATCTACGGATACGAGAGCGTCTTCGACCATTATGAGATAAGGACCAGGCAGGTGCCGGAGCAGGTGCTGGACGGATACGATACTTCTTTGTCCTACCATGATCTGGGCAACGGACATTTTGAAGAGATCGAAAACCGGATCCCCAGGTACCGCACGGAATACCATACGGAATCCTATCGGGAACCCATTTACAGGAGCGTTCCGATCTATCAGACCAAATACTATTTCCTGATCATGCGGTGGGTATCGGATCATTATGAGACGACTTCGGGGCAGGATGATACTCCGTATTTTGCCGACATCGGCGTGAGCGATACGTGCAGGGAAGGCGCCAAAACAGAGCGCTACTGGATCGTCGATACGGACGGCAATCAATATGTGACAAGTTACGATCTCTGGAAAGATCTGGCTGCCGGGCAGAAGATCAAAGCAGAGGTCCAGTTCGGAGAACTATTACAGGCAGATCCGGCCTGAACAGGGAGGAATCGTGTTGAAGCGGCAATACAGCCGGGGTATCAGGAACCGGTTAATAACAGCAGTCTTTCTGATAGCAGCGCTGATCGTTCCGGCGGGAACATTTCCCGCTTTTGCAGGAACCGTTCCTGCATTGCAGGAAGATCCCCGAGCGGCTATGTATAATGAGTTCGCGGATCTTATTCTTCGCAGGATCACCGACGATTCCATGGGAGATTACGAGAAATGCTGCGCTGTCTATGATTATGTTCACAGCATCCCGTATATCAATATCGTGTATGCGCAGGATGACTGGCGGGAGAATGGCTATGAGATGCTGATGCAGAGGGGCGGAGACTGCTTCGGGTATTACTCGGCTTCCAGGCTTTTGCTGGAACGCCTGGGATATCAGGTGATCGAAATGCAGAACAATAACGGCTTTACGCATTTCTGGTGCCTTGTAAGCACAGACGGCGGATCGACATGGAGGCATTTTGATCCAACCTGCTGGAGCTGGGGAAGCGACGGGTATCTGTGTATGGTGACCGATGATGAGCTGGCCTGGTACGCCCAGTGCCATCCGATCGACGCCTGGACGGTAACCCATGACTGGGACAGGATGCAGACGGTTCTGCAGATCGAGGCAACATGGAACAATTAACGACTGAAAATGCGCCGCTGTTTCTGGCGCTGGAAATAACGAAAAAAACCGCGAAAATGGTCTATGTGGATACCCCGGACCACAGCGCAGAGAAGATCTTCCGCCGGCAGGGGCTGACGTTTAAGCGTTTGAATGAACGCACGTCCGATGACAGCCGGTATATCTTTGTGGGATGCCGGATCAGCAGAAGGGATACGGAAGTGTTCCGGAAAGCCATAGAAGAGCTGGAAGAGGTCCTTGTACAGGAAGGCTATGAAGACTATCGGGCGTGGAGCCTTGCCGCCCTGATCGAACTGGTGGAGGACGAGGTAAATGCCGCCGGCGGTTTCGGGCGGGGAATGGACGATGCTGCCGGATCTTCCGTGCAGGAAGAGATGCCGGAATACCCGAAGAGCACTTTTGTTCCCTTTATCCCGGCGGACTCTCTGCCGGATTCATTGCTGGCCTGTTATGCCCTGACAAAGACCGGAGCCGACAGCGCGGAAGTCATGATCTTCAACAGCCATCCGAAAGAGCAGGAAGACGGCTACCTTCTCCCATCGGATGCATTTGCCCTGGTACTGCGAAAGGAAACGCCGATCTCATTTGAGATCTTCCGGAAAACGTATCTGAAGCATAAAAGCGGGCTGACGGGACTTGCCTGCCTGGATCCGGAAGGGAAGAAAAAGATCAGCATCCATATGCTGCCGGAGGAGACCTATCAGGCGCAGAACCTGCCGCGCACGCCGGTTATCACGATCTATGACCGGGAAACGGAAGCCGTACTTCCCGGGTTTCTGCAGAAATGGGATGAAAAGTATCAGGAACTCCGGAAATAACCGGATCTCCTGACGTATAAATGATGGCTCCCCTATGCAGGGAGCTTTGTGATGAAAAGAAAAAGAAAGGAGAAGCGGGCGACCCGGAAGACCGGGAACCCGCAGAAGAAAAAACAATGATGAAATGTTCAAAATGTTCCGCCGAATTGGAGGACAACGCAAAATTCTGCCCCCAGTGCGGCGCACCGGTAGGGGATGACTATGTACAGCATGAACAGGCTCAGACGCAGTATCAGTCTCAGCCGCAGGGACAGCCGCAGGGGAATGCCCAGAGCCAGACACAGGGAAATACGACCTATGTGTACCAGCGAACGAACGGATTTGCCATTGCCGGTTTTGTCCTGTCATTTTTTGTAGCAATCCTGGGGATCATCTTCAGTGCCATCGCTCTGAAGCAGATCAGCGACAGAGGAGAAGGCGGAAAAGGACTTGCCATCGCCGGACTGGTGCTGAGCATCGTCTGGATCTGTGTCGCCCTGGTCCTTCTGATGGCAGGGGCCTGTACACTGTCCAGCCTGTATTTCTGGAGATTCTAAAGGAGCAGAAGATGGAGCAGAAGGTCAGAGAAACAGTGGTCGGGATCATCGGCGCCATGCCGGAGGAAGTGGCATCTCTGAAAAATGCCCTGAACGACAAGAAGATCAGAAAGATAGCGGAAATGGAATTCTGCGAAGGGACTTTGGACGGCCGCAGAGCTGTCGTCGTTCAGTGCGGGATCGGAAAAGTCAATGCCGGGATCTGTGCCCAGATCCTGATCAGTGTGTTCGGCGTCACGCATGTGATCAATACCGGAGTGGCCGGATCCCTGGACAATGCCATCGACATCGGGGACATCGTCGTATCCGTGGATGCGGTCCAGCATGATTATGATGTCAGCCCTATCGGCTTTCATAAAGGAGAGATTCCCTACACGGGACTTTATGCTTTTCAGGCGGATGAGAGACTGAGGTCGCTCGCTGTATCTGCCGGCAAAGAAGCAGCGCCTGAGATCCGCATTTTTGAAGGCAGGGTATGCTCCGGGGATCAGTTTATCGCATCTTCCGCCCAGAAATCCAGGATCCTCTCTGATTTCGGTGGTATGTGCTGTGAAATGGAAGGCGCGGCGATCGCCCAGGTCTGTTATCTGAACCAGGTTCCTTTCGTGATCATCAGAGCCATTTCAGACAAAGCAGATGACTCGGAAGAGATGTCCTACCAGGAATTTGAAGCCGCAGCTGCCCTTCACAGCAGCAGGATCGTACACGCTATGATGGCGGGGGATCTGATATGAATCTGAACAGACAGGCTGTACAAAGAGCTTTTCGGGAGTACGTTTCGGCCTATGATGCGAAAGATCCTAAGATTGCCCTGAAGATCGCCCATACCTGCCGGGTCGCCTCCCTGTGCGAAACGATTGCCCGGGAGGATGTTCCCCAGGCAGATCCTGACCTTTCCTGGCTCATGGGGATGCTCCATGATATCGGCCGGTTCGAGCAGGTCAGGATCTATCATACCTTTATAGATTCTGCTTCCGTGGATCACGCTATGTTCGGCGCGGATCTTCTGTTTCAGGAAGGTCTGTTGGAACAGCTGGTGCCGGATGCGCAGCAGGTCCTGACAGAGAAAGAACGCCGGATCCTGGAGATCTCCATCCGAAATCATAACCGGTACCGGATCGAAGAGTCCCTGACCGAAGATGAACAGGCATACTGCCATATCCTGCGGGATGCGGACAAGATCGACATTTTCCGGGTAAACTGCGATACGCCGCTGCAGGAGATCTACAACGCCAGTACTGAAGAACTTCTGAATGCCGGCGTTTCCGAAGATGTCAAAGAATGCTTCCTGCGCCGCACAGCTGTGGAGCGAAGTATCAGAAGGACCGTGATCGATCATCTGGTGGGGCATATCTGCCTGACCTTTGAACTGGTCTATCCGGCCAGCACCCGCATCGCCAGGGAACAGGGATATGTGGACAGACTGCTCTCATTTCAGTCCGCGAACCCGGAAACGCGGGAGTGGTTTGACAGGATGAAAGAACTCATTTGGAAAACAGAGGATGAAACATGAATACCTTTATCGAATTTCTGGATGACGAACCGATGGAAAATGTTGCGGCCTGCCTGAAGTACAGGGCAGACCGGGTGCTCTTTTTCGGCTATGATGATGTGATCAAAGCCAGGAAAAGCAGCACAGAACAGTTTCTTACCAAACGCTGCGGGGTACAGAAGGTGTTTTTCTTTCCCCTGTCGCAGAAAAGTCTTCCCTCCGTCCTGCAGACCATGCGGACCCGGATCGGTGAGGAACTTAAGCTGGGAAGCAGCATTTTCATAGATATTACCGGCGGAGAGAGCATGATCCTGGCGGCTATCGGGATCCTTTCCCATGAACTTAAGCTGCCCATGTTTGAGATCGATATCGCAAGGGACCGCGTGATCGAAATGGATACCGGATCCGACAGGCTGCTCAGCAGGGACGTTCCACGCAATGAGATCTTATTTGACATTGATCTTTATATCGAGATGCGGGGCGGCGCCGTCAATTATTCCCTGCACAAGGATCTGAAAGCCCTGAATGATCCGGAATTTACTGCCGATGTCATGGCCATCTGGAAGGTCGCGGATGTGTACCGGGACTGCTGGACTTCCTTTACCGAGCTTCTGAAATCCTGCCTGACGCCGGACGAAAACCTGCGGGTCAGCAGAAGGACCACTTCCGTGCTGGATACCTTGTCGGAAACCCCGTCTTCCTCCCTGACACCTCTGAAGACAGAACAGATGATCAGGGGCTTCGAGGAGGCCGGGATCCTGAAAGATGTAGAACTGACTGCTGAGCGGTATCGGTTTACCTTCAAAAATGCCGCTGTCAAGGACTGCATCTGGGAAAGCGGGGCCATCCTGGAACTGCACACATATCTGGAAGAGATGAAACGAAGCGATGACTGCCTTGTGGGCGTTCATTTGGACTGGGATGGAATCCTTCATTCCCGGACGTCTGAAGATGTCCTGAATGAGATCGACGTTCTGTCCGTTAAGGGCGATTTGATCACATTTATCTCCTGCAAGGCCGGTAGGCTGGGATCCAGCCAGTCATTATATGCCCTATATGAACTGGAAACGGTGGCGGAGAGGTTCGGCGGCAAATACGCCCGCAAGAAGCTGGTCACCTTCCAGCCCCTGAACGGTATTTATATGGAGCGCGCTGCGGAAATGGGGATCGAAGTCGTCGTGGCGTAAGCCGCAGACATCTGCCGGCTGTTTTTGTTGCTGCAGAAGGTGTGCGCTAGCCGGATTGGAGCCTCCAAACAAAAAACGCATGTAAACTGGCATCTTTGCATCCAAAAATCAGAAGAATTCCTGTAAAATTGGATGCTGGATTTGAAAAACACTGGAAAATGAAGACTCTTGCATCCAATCGCCTGGCGGGATTGGGTGCTTCTTATTTTCAGGAAAGATACGGCATCCAATATGAGCATGGATCAGAAAGCCAAAGCCGAAACAGCCAGATCACCGAAAATATAGATGCAGGATTTCCTGTATCCTGGCAGGCGTCAGTTTGAAGTGTTCTGTGGAAACGGTGCTGATCAGGTTCTTTCCCGGAATGTACCCGTTATCAAAATAGACATACATTTTGTCCGCGTTTTTATGCCGATAGCGTTCCAGCTCCTCCATTCCGAAATGTTCCCATAAAATGATTTCGCCAGTAATGGGATGCAGGATCGTAAAATCCGGATAATACCAGGTTTTTCCATCATTAAAGGAAATGCCGCATTCGTAGCGGTACGGGATCCCTGCCAGATATAAGGCGTCGGCGATCATCTGTTCCGCCCGGGATTTGACCAGATCTCCCTTTATCGTAGGATAAAGTGTCCCGCTATAAGGAATGTCCGACTTTTTATATGGTGCTTCCATCCATTCTTTTATCCGAATGGATTTTGGACGCTCATCTGTCAGAAGCTCCCGGATCCCGGGGTATTTCTCGAAAAAAACAGAACTGTCTATGCTGCCCGTGTTGCGAAGGTAAGCATTAACAGCGTCTTTCTCCCTACGAATGCCTTCCAGTCGGAACCTTGCAAATGCTGCCCGGGCAAGCCCTTTTGCCAAAGCTCGGTTGGATTTTCTGATCAGCTCACTTTTGCCGTTTTTGTAGCAGTACCATTTCATGTATCTGCCGTTTCGAACGGTATAGAAATGCCCATCCGGCAGCTGCCTGAGCAGCTGCTCCAAAGTGCGGATCTGATCTTCCAGCCTTCTGAGTTCTTCTTTCATGATTTCCTGCATGATCACTCCTCCTTTCAAATGTATGACTGTATTACAAAAATGAGGCCCCTTTTGGGCCTCATCAGTTTCTGATCTCGATATGAAAATGGTTCTGTCTCTGTATCTGGATTTGCCTTTGTCGCTGTTTCTGTTTCATGGGAACACCTTAGTGTAATACAAGGATGAAAGTCAATTGGGAATATTACTGAAAAGAGGGTCCTGAAATCAGCACATTTACAAATGTCGCCGCAAGACTGTCTGTAGTTGGGTGGATCGTCTGCAGCTATCTGTCTGCAGCCAATCGTTTGGATGTTGAACTTCAATGAGATAACAATCTGCTGGCTGTAAAACTTGTGATTGGACGGTAAAGGTTGAAGATACCATGGCTTTTTGTTTTTAACATCCAAATTATCACAAGAATCCTGATTTTTTGGATGCTAAACTATCAAAATCCCGGGGAATTTGGATTGGAGCCTCCAAAACGGGGAATGTTCGGAAAGAGATGGAATTGATGCTGGAATAATGATATAAACATAAAAAAGAAAAGGAGCAAAACAATGGAATTTCAGGAACTGATAAAAACAAGACGCAGCGTGAGAAACTTTAAAGAAGAGCCCGTGGAGCATGGAGACCTTGAAGAGATCATCAGGGAAGCCTCCCTGGCTCCGTCCTGGAAAAATTCCCAGACCGGCCGGTATTATGTGGTGGAATCCCCGGAGATGATCGGACAGTTCAGGGAAATGCTGCCGTCCTTCAATCAGAAGAGCTCTGCCAATGCGGCTTATATCGTTTCCACTTATGTGAAGGGTATTTCCGGATTCACCGCCGGATCTCCGGACAATGAACTGGGAAATGCCTGGGGCGCCTATGATCTGGGGCTTCATGATGCGTATCTGGTGCTGGCAGCAGCGAACGCCGGGTATGATACCCTGATCATGGGACTTCGGGATCAGGAAGGTATCCGCCGGCTGCTTGAGATCCCGGAAGAGGAGTGCATCGTTTCCGTGATCGCGATCGGAAAGAGAGCTTCCGAGCCGGTACTTGGCAAACGCAAAGACCTTGCGGAAGTAGCGAAGTTCTTCTGACAGAAAACACCGGAATGAAGAATAACATGTTTTTGATGGATGATGTCCGGAAGTGGAAGGCTGTATACCGCCTGTTGAATCAGGTGGAAACAGAGGTGTTTGACTGCGGCACTTTGTGCGGGAGCGCTTGCTGTGCGTGCGCCGGAAACCGGGAAGAGATGGGGATCTATCTGTTTCCGGGAGAACATCTGCTGCTGCAGGAAGCAGCGGCAGAAGAAGCGGTAGATGCGGCAGCGACAGAAGCGGCAGACAAAGCGGCAGCGCCTGAGATCAAAGACTGGCTGGAATGGACCTGCGAGGATCCGCGGGAGCTGGGATTTCCGGATTCCTGGACAGAGCCTGTATATTTCCTGACCTGTAAGACCGCGCCTTCCTGTCCCAGAAAGTTAAGGCCTCTTCAGTGCCGGACCTTTCCGCTGAAACCGGTGATCGGGGAAAATGGGGTGCTGGAAATGATCTGGAACGACGAGGAACTTCCCTACAGTTGTCCCATTATTGAGAAGAATATGCCGATCCATGATGATTTTTACAAGGCAACCTATACGGTATGGACGCATCTGATGAGAGACCGCAGGATCATGGATCTGGTCCTTGGCTGGAGCTGAAAAAAGCCGGCAGATGATCTGCCGGCGAAAGAGACATTCCTGAATGTAAAGCCTCTGCTACAGGGCATCGGAATCCAGCAGGATCGTAAAGGGACCGTCGTTGAGTAGGGAGACTTTCATTTCCGCACCGAAGGAGCCGGTGGCAACGCGGTTTTCTCCCAGGGCCTGCCTGCAGGAGCGGATGATATATTCATAGAGCTTTTCCGCGTGTTCCGGGGAGCCGGCAAGTGTAAAACTGGGCCGGTTCCCTTTTTTGCAGTCTGCATACAGTGTAAATTGGGAGACTAAAAGGACAGAGCCTTCGACGGTATCCAGCGACAGATTGGTCTTTCCCTGTTCATCTTCAAAAATGCGCAGCCCCAGCATTTTACGGACCATTTTGTCCGCGGTCTGCTGATTATCTTCCTGGCAGACGCCGATGAGAACCAGAAATCCCTGACCGATCTCTCCGATCGTCTGTCCTTCTACTGAAACGCTTGCTTTCGTTACCCGCTGGATCACAAATCTCATGCTGCATTCTCCGATCCGTGCCTTTGGCACTATGTTTTAGCCCGATTATAGCAAATCGGGATCATTTCGCAATCATCTTTGGACTTGCCTGCAGGAAACAGTGTTTATATAATATAAAATACTTTCGCACCGGCGGAAGAGGAAGGAAACGCAAAAAAAGTGAAAATGCCTGGAAAACAGACACAACCGAATACCCCGGAAGATCCGGCTCCTGCAAAAACGCTGGGAAGACCTGAGATCCTGGCTCCTGCAGGAACGGAAGAGGCGATGAAGGCGGCAGTCAACGCCGGCTGTGACGCCGTGTATCTGGGCGGCAGCCTGTTCAGCGCCAGAGCATTTGCCGGCAACTTCGATGAAGAGGCGGTGCTAAGGACCCTGGATCATTGCCATCTGTTTGGCGTAAAGGTCTACATGACAGTCAATACGCTCCTGAAGGACGAGGAGACACAGGTGCTGGCAGAATACATGAGGCCATTTTACCAGGCGGGACTTGACGGGGTCATTGTCCAGGACCCGGGGGTTGTAAGGATCCTGAGGCGGGAGTTCCCGGATCTGCATCTGCACGGAAGCACGCAGATGAGCATTGCCTCTGCCAGCGGTGCCCGGTTTTTAAAAGCGCAGGGGCTGACACGGGTCGTTCCCGCCAGAGAACTGACGCTTCAGGAGATCCGGCAGATCCGTGATGAGGTGGAGATCGAGATCGAATCCTTTGTGCATGGAGCCATGTGCTATGCTTATTCCGGCAAATGCCTGTTCAGCAGTTTCCTGGGCGGACGTTCGGGAAACCGGGGACGGTGTGCCCAGCCCTGCAGGCAGCTGTATGGGATAGACCTTCCGGCGATGCCGGCAAATGCCCCGGCAAAGGAATACCTCATGAGCATGAAAGATATGTGCACCCTGCCGGTCCTTCCGGAACTGATCGATGCCGGGATCGACTCCTTCAAGATCGAGGGTCGGATGAAGAACCCCTCCTATGTGGCGGCAACGGTGGATGCTTACCGCCGGGCAAGAGACCGGTATCTGGATCTGACTTGTGACAGCACAGGACGAAACAGCTCTGAGGACACAGGCGCAGCCGGCTGGAAAAAAGAATACGAAAATTTTGTCAGGCCGCTGATCGGGAACATGCAGGATATCTACAACCGGGGCGGGTTTTATACCGGCTATTATTTCCCGGCGCAGGACAAGGCGGAAAAGGGAAAAGGCCCCTTTACGTCGGAGAAAGGGCCCTTTATGATCGCCCGGAAGCGGCCGAATCATACAGGACTTCTGATCGGGAAGGTGGAGAAGGTGCAGGGGCCGGAGGTTTGGATCATGCTGCAGCACGAAGTGCATCCGCAGGATGTGCTGGAGATCGAGGGACCCGGGATCGAGCTGACCTCCAATGCCTTTGGCGCTGCGGGTAAGATCCTGCAGCTGAAAGGCAAGGAACTCAGAAAGATCAGACCGGGCATGAAGGTGTATCGGACCAGGAACAATGTCCTTCTGGAAGAGATCGAGCAGAGACTCCTGCTTCTGGAAAAGTCTATCGGGGCGAAGGCGATTGTGACCGCCAGGGTGGGAAAGCCGCTGGGGATCACCATTATTTCCGATGACGGGCAGATCCGGTGCTGCGCAGAAGGCAGTGTGGTGGCAGAGGCCACCGGTCGTCCGACCGCTGCCGGAACGATAGAGGAAAAAATGCAAAAGACCGGAGGGACCCATGTAAGGCTCGCGGTCTCCTGCGAGATCGATGACAACAGCTTTGTACCTATGAGCGAGCTGAACGCTCTTCGCCGGGAAGCCATCGAAATGTTCAAAACGAAACTGACGGGGCGTTATCATAGAGCAGAATAATAATATGAAACATCTGTATATCAGAGTCAAAACTATCGGGCAGCAAAGAGCTGTAAAAGAGTGGATGCAGCGGGAAGGAACCGCTGCTACGCTGCTTCTGGAATATGAACTGGCAGGCGTAGGGGCACTTGAGGAAGGCATGTATCTGTGTCTTCCGGACATCGGCCGGCAGTCCAGGATCTCTCCCATCCGGGAAATGATCCTGGCTGTGCCTGTGGGAGCGGGCTTTCTGATCCGGAACCTGGATGAGCTGGGCTTGTTATTGGAAACCGGCTTTCATGGTCCTGTGATCGGGGACTCTTTTCTGTACGCCTATAATTCGGAAGCACTTTCTTTCTATGAGGAATGCTTTCCCGGCATGCGGTTTCTCTTAAGTGATGAGCTGACGGACCGGGAGCTGGAGCACCTGGCGGAAAGAAGCGGACTGCCTCATGAGCGGTTTATTTATAAAGCTTACGGTTATCAGCCGCTTATGATCACCAACCAATGCCTGTCCCGGAACTATGTGGACTGCCGGGAGAAGGAACTGTGCTTTACTGATCAGAAAGGCGCCTCCTTTACGGCGGTCAGCCGCTGCAGCCAGTGCACCTCTGTGATCTACAACGGTCTATGCACCTATATGCTGGATCGGACGGAAGAAACGGGATTTTCCAATATCCTGCTGGATTTCACGCTGGAAAGTCCGCAGGAGACCGCCGAGATCCTGAACGGAAGAATCCCCGGCAAGTATACCCGGGGCCATCATTATAAAGGAATTGATTGATGATCCGTGTTAAATGCAATCAAAACGCCACATTGTATTATGCTTATCATCTGGCAAAAGCCTTTCTGCCGGACCGGGAGATCACGTCGGAAGTGATCCCGGAGCAGGAAGACGCTGTCTGCCTGGAAGGGGAGATCTCTTTGCGGGCGGCAACGGAGCGGGAGTTGTATACCGCCCTGCGGGACCTGACGGGGCAGGACCTTCCCTGGGGCATGCTGACCGGCGTACGTCCTACCAAGCTGGCATCTTTGTGGCTGGAGGAATATTCAGCCGGACAGGAGGTATATCCGGACGCTTCGGATGGCTTGGATGGCTCTTGCGGGGAACGGCAGCAGGCTTTTATCGACTGGTTTTACAAGGATCGGTTCGTGAGCGAGGACAAAGCAAAGGTGGCCTTTCAGATCGCCCGGAAAGAGCGGAGGATCTGCCGGGAGCTGGAAGGAGACGAGCCTTCTGTCCTTGCAGAGGGCAAGCGCTATCTTCCCGGCTGGAGTCTTTACATCGGGATCCCGTTCTGCCCCAGTGTCTGCAGCTACTGTTCCTTCAGTTCCGGATCGATCCATGTTTATCAGGACCGGGTGGACCGCTATCTGGATGCACTGTTCCGGGAAATGCGGCAGAAATCGAAGATGTACGGATCGTATCCGTCCACCGTATATATCGGAGGCGGCACGCCGACTTCGCTGAACGAGGAGCAGCTGGAAAGGCTTTTGTCGGAGGCGGACAGGATCTTTGCCATTTCTGAAGGCCTCAAGGAAGGAAAGATCCGGGAATATACTGTGGAGGCGGGAAGACCGGACAGCATTACGGAAGGAAAGCTGCGCGTTCTGAAACAGCATGGCGTGACCCGCATTTCCATCAATCCCCAGTCCATGCAGCAAAAGACCCTGGATGTGATCGGACGGTCCCATACCACACAACAGATCCGGGATGCCTTCCAAATGGCCCGGGAACTGGGTTTTTACAATATCAACATGGATATCATTGCCGGCCTTCCCGGGGAAACCCAGGCGGATATGGATGATACCCTCCGCCAGATCCGGGAGATGGGTCCGGACAGCCTGACGGTGCACTCCCTGGCGATCAAAAGATCCTCGGCCATCGGGATCCGGAAAAAGCTGGCAGAAAAAAACGGCGAAGGGTCTGGCCTGGCTGCAGATCCCGGGGAGATCTCCCGGATGATCGACGATGCTTACGATGCCGCCCGGGAAATGGGGATGGAGCCTTATTATCTGTACCGGCAGAAAAGCATTGCCGGTAATTTCGAAAACATCGGCTATGCCCGGCCCGGAAAAGAAGGGCTGTATAATATCCTTATTATCGAAGAAGTACAGAGCATTCTGGCCTGCGGAGCGGGTGCAAGTACCAAACTCCTTTACCCGGAGGCGGTGCCGAACCCTGCCAGGAACGGGCAGTTTACCCATATGATCCGCCGGGAAAATGTCAAGGATATCGACGAGTACATCAGACGGTGGGAACAGGAGACAGGAGAAAACCATGCTTAACAGTTTGTGGATCGCCTTCAGGACCTATTCGAGGATCCCTGTGCCGGAGGCGGAATGGACCGAAGACAATATGAAATACGCCATGTGTTTCTTTCCCCTTGTGGGGGTGGTGATCGGCGGCGCGGAATTTCTGTGGATGTTCCTGGCGGGACTTCTTCACTGTCCGTTCATCCTGCAGGCGGCCATCGCATCTTTGCTTCCCCTGCTGATCACCGGCGCCATCCACATGGATGGGTTTATGGACACGACGGATGCGCTTGCATCCCACCAGGACAGGGAAAAGATGCTGCAGATCCTGAAGGACTCCCACACGGGAGCCTTTGCCGTGATCTCTGCGCTCATGTGGATGCTTGCCTATTTTGCAGCATTTACCGGGATCGCCACCTATAAAAGCCTGTGGATCATCGGATTCGGCTTTGTCATGTCCCGCAGCCTGTCAGGCCTGGCAGTGGTCCTGTTCCGCAGCGCCAGGGAAAACGGCATGCTCCATGCATTTTCCGGAACAGCGCAGGGATACCGGGTCATGGTCAGTATGGCGGGCTATTTCGCAATCAGCGCAGTCTGTATGATCGTGCTGGGCGGATGGAGAGGCTTGATCGCTGTTCTGGTAAACGGCGGGATCTTTCTTTATTACCGGCTGCTTTCCTACCGGAAATTCGGTGGGATCACCGGGGACCTGGCAGGCTGGTTCCTGCAGCTGGCCGAGCTGGGGACCGCGCTGAGCACGGCGCTTTTTGTCAATGTGCTCCCATAAAAGAGTTTTGATAGCAGAATGGCTGGGGCAACCTGGTTTTCTAAAAAAGAGCCTGAAAAAGGTAGCATTTTTTAGAAAAAAATGAGTTTTCTAAAATAAGGTCCGTTTTTCAAGGGCTTTTTTAGAAAAATGGTATTCCCAGCGGGATAAATCGGGGATTTTCTAAAAAACAGGGCGAAATATGGACTGTATTTTAGAAACTGTGAACTTTTCTAAAAAAGTGCCTTTTTTAAAGGGTGTTTTTTAGAAAACGGGAGAATGACCCGAAGTAAGAGGAGAAAAGACCATGAGACTTCTGTTTCTGCGCCATGGCATGACCAAAGGCAATCAGGAAAGACGATATATCGGGGTCACGGATGAACCGCTGTCGGAAGAGGGCCGGGAAATGCTCCGGCAGCAGATGGCGAAGCGGGCCGAAAAGGAACTTCCGGGAATCGTATTTGTAAGCCCCTTGCGCAGATGCCGGGAGACGGCGCAGATCCTGTTTCCTGGCGTCCGGCAGGAAGTCATTTCCGAGCTGGCGGAAATGGATTTCGGCATTTTCGAAAACCGCGCTTATCAGGGAGACCTGGAATTTTCCCCGGAATATCAGAAATGGCTTGAGAGCCGCTGCGAGGACCAGGTTCCCGGCGGGGAACGCAAGGCTGATTTTACGGACCGATGCAGGAAAGGCTTTGAAGAAGCACTTGCTGTCCTCGCAGATGAGGCGAAAGAGCAGCAGGCCGCCGCTTTCGTGGTGCACGGCGGCACTATCATGGCGATCCTTTCCGTGTATGCGAAAGACCATCGGGAGTATTATGAATGGAATCCGGCAAACGGAAGAGGCTTTGCCGGATCCTGGAACGGAACCTGTCTGGAGAGGATCGAAGAGATCTGAGACGGGACCACATCCGCTGATTTTCTAAAAACAATTGTAGTATTTCTGCAACTGCAGGTACATGATAGACAGCAGGACAACATTAAGAAGGTTGCAAAATGGATGACAAACAGATCATAGACTTACTATTTGCACGATCCGAAACAGCTCTGGAGCAGATCAGCAGCAAATACGGCCGGCTTTGTTATAAACTGGCAGGCAATATCCTGGGCAATGCGCAGGACTGTGAAGAATGCGTCAACGATGCCTATCTGGGCGTGTGGAACAGCATCCCGCCCAACAGGCCGGATTCGTTGATGGCGTATCTGTGCCGGATCGTCAGAAATATTTCCC
>R26__coassemble_507_pt1 | contig 23933 bp, 19 predicted proteins | sample R26__metabat2_high_PE_046 | metagenome-assembled genome bin R26
TGTTACTATAAAAATGGTTTTTTCACATATATAGAAGGGAACTTTATTTAAAAAGGAGGGAACATTCATGAAGGGTATGAAGAAAATGCTCGCGCTCCTTCTGGCAGTGGCAGTCACAGTCATGATGGCAGTTCCGGCACTGGCTCAGCCGGCCGCGGAACCGACTTATGGGTTTGTGATCGCAGACGGATCGGAAGAGGCTGCACCGGAAGCTATCGCCGAGGAACCGGCGCAGGGAGAATCCCCAGCAGGGGAAGCTCCGGGCGAGTCTCCGGAAGGCGAGTCACCGGAAGGTGAGTCTCCGGCGGGTGAAGCACCGGCCGGCGAATCGGCAGGAGGATCGGAAGGCGGAGAATCCGCTCCCGGCGGATCAGAGGAAGCTGCAGCCCCGGAACCGCTGGTAGGCCAGGTGATCACCGAAACACTGACATTTGAAGACGGCGTGACCCTGGAAGAGGACAATCTCTATATTCCGGAAGAAGGATACGGCGTGATCATGACCGTGGACGGCCAGGTCGTGACCCAGGCTCCGGGAACCTACGAAGGCAAAGTGGTATTTGAAGTAGTTCCGCTGACCGACAGCCATAATGAGCAGGGAGAGTACTTCCATAACAAGTCTCTGGTCACCAGAAACGCAGACGATCTGGTGGTAGTCGAGTCCGGTGTGAACGGTGAGATCACAGAGGAAGGCATGAAAAATGCCGATATTACGGCAGACGCCCCGAACATCAGTGTTGTGACGGTAACCGGCGGAGAGTATGCGATCGAGGATTCCAAATTCCATACCCTGCAGACCGGCAACCATGCATCCGGCGGCAATGACTTTACCGGAGACGGCTGCGCTATCGCGGCTACCGGCGCATCGGTCCTTCATGTCCGCAACTTTGAAGGCACCGGCGACGGCGTGACCCGTACCGTTCTGTACGGCGGTCTGTCCGACCGGAACAATTATCCGACGATCTATGTATCTGACAGTACTCTGACCTCGACAGGTGATATCGAAGGCGAAGACTGCGCAGTGTGGGTTCTGGGACTTCACGGCGTGGTACGTACCTGCCAGTTCTGCGATTATTATGATGTGTATTATTACAACACCTTGATCCAGTCCTTCGGCTGGGCCTGCCTGTCCGTTGACGGAACGGAATATCCGTGGGCAGATGACCTGGCAGAGCTGACCGCAGCTTACGTAGAAGGCGAAGGTTATGCCAATGCGGACGGCGAGATCATGGAACTCAATGAATTTGCAGTTGCCGCAACCGGCCTTACCGATGAGTATCTGGCAACACTGGCTGCTGTAGACAGTGCAGAGGCTTTGGAAGCGCTTCCGCAGACAAATGATTCCTCCCTGTATTATTATGCAGGCAAGAATACCTTAGTTAACAGCGAACTGGATATTCTGGATATGGATCAGGGACGCACCGGTTATTCCTCCTATTCCATCGGTGCCAATATCAACGTTTACTCTAACTGCGTCGTCAATGCGGACTACGGCAATGTAGAAGCCAATGAATACGCTTCTTCCGCTTATGTCAACGGAACAACGGTCAATGCCCGCAAGAGTATCGTCATGTGCCATTCCAATGCAGGCGGCATTACCATGTGCGCGGATTCTGTTCTGAATGCGGATGAGATCGCATTTGTCTACAAGGGAACCGGTGACGGTTATGTTCAGGAAATGCTGGATGACGGCGGTGATGACGGCGGTGATGACGGCGGTTCCTCCGGCGGTATGATGGTAGCCAGCGCAACCGGCTCCAATCTGTATGTGCGCAACTGCGACGTCAATGCACCGGTGCTGGTCCTTGCATTTGACTCCGATGATCCGGGCGGGCTTGGTGCTTCGGTTGTTGATTTCGATGACAGCATCGCAGGCAAGGATGAGAACTTTGATGTAACGGAAACGAACTTCTGGGGCAAAGCCAATACGATGATGTGGCCGGCAGATTCCAGCTATCAGTACAATGCGGCAGTCGAAGCATACTTTGAGGACTGTGAAGGCGATACCGCTCTGGAAGGCGACATTTTCAACTGCCATCAGTTTACTTCCAAGAATCTGATCCTGACACTGGACAATTCCGAACTGACCGGCATTATTTCCTCCGGCTGGTGTGAGCATGCGGTTGACGGCGTGGAAAGATCTCTTCCGTACGGCGATGAGCTGATCGAAACAGAAGACGGCCGCATCCTGGGATGCCGCGAGAATCTCGGCCGTGTGACCTGCTATCCGTCAGAGACCGTCAACAACGGCGTGATCCTTACTCTGAAGAATGGTGCTGTCTGGAATGTTACCGAGACTTCCTACGTATCTGTCCTGAACGTGGATGATACATCTGCTGTAAATGGCCAGGTGACGATCCTCGACAACGGCCTGATCCAGGTCGATCCGGCAGAGGAAGCTGTACAGGCTCCGGAAGGGGAGTCTCCGGCAGGAGAAGCACCGGCAGGTGCTCCCGCGGAGCCGGCAGAAGGACCTGCTGTTCTGGAAGAACTTCCGGAAGGCGACATGGTAGAAGTGAATACCTACAGCGAGATGGCAGGTGACATCACTGTTTATGTATTCTATGAAATGGTAGATGGTCAGCCTGTGATCAAAGATCTGGTCGACAAAGAAGGCGGATTCAGCATCTATGAGATGGTTCCCGATCTGGGCGAGTTCCAGACGCTGCTGGAGGAAGCACTGGCTCAGTGATCCCCTGACACAGGACGCATCCGATTCACATTATATAAAGAGGGAAACAGCAAGGCCACCGGTTCATCCGGTGGCTTTGCTGTTTGAGAATCTTGGTGGGAAATTTGATGGATGGTGCAACGAATCCAGAGGTATGCGTGATTTTTCAGGATATATATGCAACAAATAACGAGGTATGCGTGATTTTCGCATTCATTTTAGAGTAAAAACCACGCATACCTCTGAATTCGTTGCAAGGGGTCAGGTAAAAACCACGCATACCTCTTAATTTATTGCAGGAGCCATATGTCTCAGACGATCCGGTGGAAAAAAAACAGTACTTCATGTACAATAGGAGGCAGCGAAAAAAGGAACCCGGCAAAAAGGAAAGGAGACCCATCCGCATGACAGAGAATCCCGGAATACTGAAAGCGGAAGATTATATCGAGCCAAGGTGCGTGCTCTGCGACGAGCCCTATGGCGCGGAACCGGCGGCAAAGAGCGTACCGCAGCGCCGCATCATTGAGAAAATGGATGAATATATGAGCCGCAGGGACTACGCCGGGGCAGAAAGGCATCTTCTTTACTGGCTGGAGGAAGCCAGGCTCGGCAGGGATCAGCGGGGCGAGCTGATGATCCGCAATGAACTGGTAGGACATTATCGCAAGACCGCCGATAAAGAGGCGGCATTTGAACACGCCAAAGCTGCCCTTGATCTGCTCCGGGAAATGGATTTTGAGGGAACCATCAGCGCCGGTACGACCTATACCAATGTGGCCACTGCCTACAATGCCTTCGGGGAAAATGAACAGTCCATCGAACTGTTTGAAAAGGCCAAGGATGTCTACGAATCCAGTTCCCGGACAGACCCGCAGCTTCTGGGCGGTCTTTACAATAACATGGCTCTCGTCTGTGTGTCCCTGAAGCAGTTTGAACGGGCGGGAGAACTGTATCAGAAAGCGCTGTCCGTCATGGAGAAGGTACCCGGCGGGGAGCTGGAGCAGGCGATCACCTACATCAATATGGCCAATGCGGCGGAGGATGAAAAGGGGCCGGAGGAAGCGGAGGAACAGATCAATTCCTGCATGGACAAAGCCTATGAACTGCTGGATACCACCGATGCCCCCAGGGACGGGTACTACGCTTTCGTGTGTGAAAAGTGTGCTCCGGCCTTTTCCTGGTATGGGTATTTTATGCAGGCAGAAGAACTGAACCGCCGGGCGGAAGAGATCTACCGGCGAAATAAAGCTGACGGAGATACAGAGGAATGAAAGGACTGGAACTGTCAAAAGCATTTTATGAAGAATACGGCAAAGAAATGCTGGAAGGGTTTTCGGAGCTGCTGCCTTATCTGGCAGCAGGACTGGCGGGAAGCGGATCGGAATGTTTCGGCTATGATGATGAGATCTCGGCAGACCATGACCTGGAACCGGGTTTCTGCATTTTTCTGCCGGGCGAAGAGATCGTGGACCGGAAGAGTGCTTTTTTGCTGGAGCGCGCTTATGCCAAGCTTCCAAAGGAATTCAAGGGTTATAAAAGATCTCTGATGCAGCCGGTGGGCGGAGCCCGGCACGGCGTGATCCGGACAGCGGAATTCTTTGCGGAGAAAACAGGAAGCGAAAACGGCGTCCTGTCCGCCAATGACTGGCTGTCCCTGCCGGAGCAGTCCCTGGCGGAAGCGGTGAACGGAGAGCTGTATTTTGACAATTACGGCGAAGTCACGAAGATCCGGAAGGAACTGACCTATTATCCGGAGGATGTCCGGCGCAAGAAGCTGGCAGGACATTTGCTTTTGATGGCGCAGGCGGGACAGTATAATTACCGGCGTACCATTGCCCACGGGGAGTACGGCGCTGCCCAGCTGGCGGTCTTTGAATTCGCAAAAAGCACGATGGCGGTTGTGTTTCTTCTTAATAAAAAATACCAGCCGTATTATAAATGGAGCTTTCGGGCCATGCGTGAACTGGATCGCCTTTCCATCGAGGCGGAGCTTCTGGAGTACCTGATCACTTCCGATAACCGGGAGGAAGCGGCAGAAGAAAAATACAATGTGATCGAAGGGATCGCAGCCGACGTGATCGATGAGCTGATGGAGCAGAACCTTACAAAAGCGATCTGCGGGGACTTGGAAAAACATGCCTATTCCGTCAACGATTCCATCGCAGATGCCACGATCCGAAATCTGCATATCCTGGCGGCAGTTTAAGGAGCGGCAGAAACACTGCCCGGCAAAAGGGAAGGAGAATAAGATATGAAACTTCACGGACTTCAGAAAATGACCTTGCTGGATTTTCCGGAACATGTAGCCTGTACCATATTTCTGGGCGGGTGTGATTTCCGCTGTCCTTTCTGCCATAATTACGAACTGATCGACGGAACGGCGCAGCCGGTCATGGACGAGGAAGAATTTCTTTCCTTTCTGTCAAAGCGAAAAGGATTACTGGACGGCGTTGCCATCACGGGCGGAGAGCCCTGTCTGCACAAAGACCTGCCGGATCTGCTGAAAAGGATCCGGGAAATGGGCTTTGCCGTGAAACTGGATACCAACGGTTATCATCCGGATCTGCTGCAGAAGATCCTGGAAGAGCATCTTGTGGATTATGCGGCGATGGATATCAAGAACAGCCCTGATAAATACGCCCGGACAGCAGGACTGGACAGCATCGATCTCGGCAGGATCCGAAGAAGCATCTCTCTTCTGATGGACAGCGGCATCGACTTCGAATTCCGGACCACGGTGGTGGAACCGCTCCATGAAGAAGAGGATTTTTACGGGATCGGAGAATTGATCAAGGGGGCAGAGTGTCATTTCCTGCAAAGCTTCACGGACAGGGATTCCGTACCGTTTGAAGGCTTTCGTGCTCCGGACCCGGAAAAGCTGCTGACATACCAGAAGATCCTGCAGGGCTATGTTAAGAAGGTGCAGATCAGGGGAACCTGATGGAATGAACGAGAGCATGCAACGGGCTTTCCGTCAATTGTCAAAAGTATACAAATTTTACTAAGACCACTATATATAGTTTTTATCTTTGATTCCCACCACAATATATTGACAGACAAGTCTGCCCGTGGTAAGGTTTAAGACGTGGCTTTTTGAGTTGCTTCTCAGAAAATGCTGCGTGTTTAATACTATCCCGGGGAGGCTTTTACTATATGTATCAGGTAATCAAAAGAGACGGCAAAGTAGTTGATTTTAATATCAGCAAGATCAGCAACGCGATCACCAAGGCATTTGCGGCACTGAACAAACAGTATCATCCCAGTGTGATCGAACTGATCTCTCTGCACGTAACTTCCGATTTCGAAAGCAAGATTGAAAATGACAAGATCACAGTGGAACAGATCCAGGACAGCGTGGAAAAGGTCCTGTCTGAGTCCGGTTATTCCGATGTTGCAAAGGCATACATTCTTTACCGCAGGCAGCGGGAAAAAGTGCGTAATATCAATTCCGCGCTTTTAAACTACAAGGATCTGGTTGACGATTATCTGAAGATCAATGACTGGCGGGTCAAGGAGAATTCCACCGTTACCTATTCTGTCGGCGGTCTGATCCTGTCCAACTCCGGTGCGATCACTGCCAACTACTGGCTCAGCGAAGTTTATGATGATGAGATCGCGCAGGCCCACAGAAAAGCGGAGATCCATCTGCACGACCTTTCCATGCTGACAGGATACTGCGCAGGATGGAGCCTGAAGCAGCTGATCCAGGAAGGTCTGGGCGGTGTTCCCGGAAAGATCACTTCTTCACCGGCCAATCATCTGTCCACCCTCTGCAACCAGATGGTTAATTTCCTGGGGATCATGCAGAATGAATGGGCAGGCGCACAGGCATTTTCCTCCTTTGACACCTATCTGGCTCCTTTCGTAAAGGTAGATAACCTTTCCCAGAAGGAAGTGAAGCAGTGCATCCAGTCCTTTGTTTACGGCGTGAACACACCGAGCAGATGGGGCACACAGGCACCGTTCTCCAACATTACCCTGGACTGGACGGTTCCCAATGACCTGAAGAACCTGAATGCGATCATCGGCGGCAAAGAGATGGATTTCACCTACGGGGACTGCCAGAAAGAGATGGATATGGTCAACAAGGCCTTCATCGAGATCATGATCGAAGGCGACGCCAACGGCCGCGGGTTCCAGTATCCGATCCCGACATATTCCATCACACGGGATTTCGACTGGAGCGAAACCGAGAACAACAAGCTGCTCTTTGAAATGACAGCGAAATACGGCACACCGTATTTCTCCAATTATATCAACTCCGATATGGAGCCTTCCGATGTCCGTTCCATGTGCTGCAGACTGCGTCTGGACCTTCGGGAACTTCGGAAGAAATCCGGCGGATTCTTCGGTTCCGGTGAATCCCCAGGTTCCATCGGCGTCGTGACCATCAATATGCCCCGTATTGCCTACCTGGCAGCGGATGAAGAGGATTTCTACAAACGTCTGGACAACCTGATGGATATCGCCGCCAGATCCCTGAAGACCAAGAGGACCGTTATCACCACTCTTCTGGAGCAGGGGCTGTATCCGTATACCAAGCGGTATCTGGGCACCTTCAGCAACCACTTCTCCACCATCGGCCTGATCGGTATGAACGAAGTCGGCCTGAATGCAAAATGGCTTCGTGCAGACCTGACTGACGCAAGAGTACAGCGCTTTACAAGAGACGTGCTGAATCATATGAGAGAACGCCTGTCCGATTATCAGGAGATGTACGGTGACCTGTACAACCTGGAGGCAACTCCGGCAGAGTCCACTACATACCGGTTTGCAAAGCACGACAAGGAGCAGTTCCCGGATATCATTACGGCCAATATGAACGGAACGCCGTATTACACGAACTCCTCCCATCTGCCGGTGGGTTATACTGAAGATGTATTCTCGGCACTGGATATCCAGGATGATCTGCAGACCCTTTATACATCAGGTACCGTCTTCCATGCATTCCTGGGCGAGAAGCTTCCGGACTGGAAGGCTGCAGCCAACCTGGTGCGCAAGATCGCGGAGAATTATAAACTGCCCTATTACACCATGTCCCCGACCTATTCGGTCTGCAAGGATCACGGTTATCTGACCGGAGAGCAGTTCACCTGCCCGATCTGCGGTGCCAAGACAGAAGTCTACAGCCGTATTACAGGATACTACCGTCCGGTACAGAACTGGAATGACGGCAAGGCGCAGGAGTACAAGGACCGCAAGGTTTACAATATCGGCAGATCTGTTCTGTCTCATACCGGCCCGAATCCGGCACCGGTGGATGAGCCCGCAGAAAAAGTACACGATACGGCGGCAGTTCAGAAGGAATGGAAGAATCCGGCTCCGGCAGATGAGTTCGAAGCGATCCTCTTCAAGACTCCGACCTGTCCGAACTGCAGGGCAGCCGGCGCGATCCTTGACAAAGCCGGCGTAAGATATACGGCGCTGAATGCCAATGAAGAAAAGCAGCTGGTGGAAAAATACGGCGTTAAGCAGGCTCCGACCCTGGTCCTTCTGAACGGCGAAAATGTGGAGAAATACCGTGGCGTGTCCGATATCAAGGGCTGGCTGATGAAGAGATAAACAGAGTATTCTGTGTATGTAAAAATTGCCTCCGATATCTCCAAGAAAAACGCATTCGCTGATTGTTTTTCTTGGAGATATCGGAGGCAATCTACAAACAGACAGAATAATACTACGGAGAGATGACTATGATAGATGTAATTATCGTTGGCGGGGGGCCGGCCGGAATGACTGCGGCACTCTATGCACAGAGAAATGGAAAACAGGCACTTGTGATCGAAAAAAACGGATTCGGCGGACAGATCACCCACTCCCCGAAGGTAGAAAACTATCCGGGCACCTTGTCCATGAGCGGCAATGAATTTGCAGAGCATACCCTGGATCAGATCCTTGCCCAGGGCGCCCAGATCGAGTTCGAAACCGTCGTATCTGTGGAGGATGCAGGGGACTGCAAGATCGTAAAGACCGAGGAGGGCGGCGTTTACGAGGGACGGACCGTGATCCTGGCTACCGGTGTCAAGCACCGTATGCTTGGTCTGGAAGGCGAAGAGGACCTGGTGGGGGAAGGCATTTCCTTCTGTGCCGTCTGCGACGGGGATTTCTATGCAGATAAAACCGTGTGTGTTGCCGGCGGCGGCAACAGTGCGCTGCAGGAAGCGATCCTTCTTGCCGAAAAGAGCAGCGAAGTGATCATGCTGCAGGATCTGGAGTATTTTACCGGGGAATCCCGTCTTCAGGATGTGTTGTTTTCCAAACCGAATGTCCGGGCGATCACCAATGTGAAGTTCAACCGCCTGATCACGGCTGACGGCGCCCTGACCGGCGTGGAAGTGCAGGACCGCACCTCCGGCCAGACGAAGCAGATCTCCTGCGACGGTCTGTTCGTGGCGATCGGCCTGATCCCGGAAAATGAACCGTTCGCCGATCTGGCGGATCTGAACTCCTATGGCTATTTTGATACGGATGAACAGTGTCTTACCAGGACCCCGGGAGTGTTTGTAGCAGGGGACTGCCGCAGCAAGTTCGTCCGTCAGCTGACGACTGCGACGGCGGACGGAGCAACTGCCGCTTTGGCTGCCTGCCGGTATATCAACGGGCTGTAGGCAGTCTGGAGCCTGGTTTTGTCATGCGTACAGGAAGCATTTGATCCGGCTGCAGGATTGGATGCTTCCTTCTTGATTTACGGGTGATTTTCATCTTTAGCCTCCAATTATTCTGAAATTTCCAATAAAATTGGACGCTAAATGTTCTGCTTCCCGGTATTTTTTGTTTGGAGGCTCCAATTACGCACTCAAGACAAACCAAGCATGGCAGACCCACAACATACGCAGTGTTATCTGTCTGAACTGGAAAAATAGACTTCCGATTATGGCAGATTTACCCGTTTATCCGTACGCAGAAAGTCTTTATAATCCCCGATAACAAAGAACTGTTATATAAAAGCGGAACCGGGTCATTACTGACCGGATCCGTGCACAGAGAGGAGCATACTATGCAGAAAAAAATCAGCAAAAAAGTGATCATTGCCATCATCGCAGTTATTGTTGTCCTGATCTTTGTCTTTAACGCTTTTACCGTGGTAGAAGCCGGTCATACAGGCGTTATCGTGACCATGGGAAAGGTGACAGAGAGCACGTTGCAGGAAGGTCTGCATCTGAAGATCCCGTTTATCCAGAACATTGTGATGATCGACAACAGGATCGTAAAACTGGAAGTCCATACGGAAGCATTCTCCAAGGACCTGCAGACCGTTGATACGATACTGGCGATCAATTACCGGGTGGATACTTCCAAATCTTACAGCATTTATAAAAATGTAGGACCGAATTATGAAAACATCCTGATCACCCCGGCAGTCAATGAAGTTCTGAAAGCCATTACGGCCCAGTATACGGCAGAAGAGAGCGTGACCAACAGGAACATGATCTCGGAAGGTCTGGTAGAAGGACTGAACGAGAAACTGAACGATGCAGGGCTTTATGTAACGGACGTCAATATCATCAACTTCGAGTTCTCAGAAGCATTTATCACAGCGATCGAAGAGAAACAGGTCGCTCAGCAGCAGCTTCTGAAAGCAGAGACTGACAAACAAAGAGCGATCACCAATGCCCAGGCTGAAGCAGAATCCATCCGGATCAGAGCGCAGGCCGAAGCCGATGCAAACAAGACCATTTCGGAGTCCCTGACAGAAGAGATCATCGAATACCAGAAGATCCAGAAATGGGATGGTATCCTTCCGAAAGTCACCGGCAGCAGCGGCACATTTGTATCGGTCGACACTTTGGAAAACAGCACTAAATAATCAGCAGATCATAATCATCTGACCGGCGCATAAACAAACAGACTGCCCCGGGATCCGACTCTGAAAACGATCCGTAAAGACGTTTTCAAAGGCGGGTCCCGGGGCATTTTTACTTAATGGATCATAATATTGGACGATTCCTGTCTAATAATTAACTATCCCTTGAAAAATCACATCGCTGTAGGTATCATTACTATAATTGTGTGAACTGTAACATAAAAAGAATCGAAGGAGAAAAGAAGTGAAAAGATTGCACGGCGTTAAAGCGCCTCACTGGAAACATACAGCAGATCTTGCTGCAGTCCGGATCCCGATTCCTCCTGAAGTGATCATCCCCATGTCCATGCATATCGGTGCCCCGGCGAAACCTGTTGTCAAAGCCGGTGATCCGGTCAAAGTGGGCCAGCTGATCGCGGAAGCAGGCGGATTTGTATCTGCGCCGATCCATTCCGGTGTATCCGGAAAGGTGAAAAAGATTGACGAGATCCTGCTGTCTACGGGACAGAAAGGAACGGCAGTCATTATCGAAACAGATGGGGAACAGGAAGTCTGTCCGGATATGGCTCCTGTTACGGTCACTTCAAAAGAAGAGCTGATCGAAGCTGTGAAAGCCAGCGGTCTGGTAGGTCTGGGCGGTGCAGGATTTCCCGCATCAGTAAAACTGTCTGTGAAAGACGGCGTGAAGATCGACTATCTGCTGGTAAACGGAGCGGAATGCGAACCCTATATCACATCCGATACAAGGACCATGCTGGATGATGCGGAACTGATCGTCGGAGGTGCCGAACTCGTCCAGAAATATCTTAAGATCCCGGAAGTGGTCTTCGGGATCGAAAACAACAAGCAGGAGTGCATCCGTAAGCTGGGGGAACTTTGTCAGGGAAAACAGGGCATGAGAGTGGAGTCTCTCCCTGCCATGTACCCGCAGGGCGGTGAAAAAGTCCTGATCTACAACATCACAGGCCGTGAAGTGCCGGAGGGAAAACTTCCCGCAGACGCCGGCTGTATTGTGATGAACTGTACCTCCCTGGCAGCGTTGTACCGCTATATCACCACCGGCATGCCGCTGGTGGAGAAATGCATCACCGTTGATGGCTCCGCCGTAGCAAAACCGCAGAATGTGATCGCTCCCATCGGAACCCCGATCAAATACCTGTTTGAGTTCTGCGGCGGCTTTAAGACAGATCCTGCCAAGATCCTGTATGGCGGTCCCATGATGGGCATTGCGGTGCCGGATGCGGAAGTGCCGGTCCTGAAAGGAACCAATGCGGTGCTGGCATTTGACAGAGAAGACGGGATCCTTCCGGAGCCTACCGCCTGTATCCGCTGCGGCAACTGTGTCAAGCATTGTCCGATGCGGCTTCTGCCTCTGGAGATCGAAAGAGCCTTCAACCTGAAGAAACCGGAAGTCCTGGAGCAGGAGAAGGTGGGCCTTTGTATGGAATGCGGCTGCTGTGCTTTCGGCTGCCCGGCGAAAAGACCTCTTGTCCATGTCATGAAGCTGTCCAAGGCTATGCTGCGGGATTACCAGACAGCTAAAAAACTGGAGGCAGAGAAAAAGGCAGCAAAGGAGGAAAACAAATGAGCAGTTTAACCGTTTCTTCTTCCCCTCATATCCGGCAGAAAACGTCCACCCCGAGGATCATGGCGGATGTGATCATTGCCCTTATGCCGGCACTGATCGCATCGGTGATCATTTTCGGATACCGGGCTGTCGTGGTGACCGGCGTCTGCGTGGCAGGCTGCGTTCTTGCTGAATTCATCTGGCAGAAACTGATGCATCAGAAAGTGACGGTAGGGGACCTGACCGCAGTGGTAACCGGTATCCTGCTGGCCTATAACCTTCCGGTGGGTATTCCCATCTGGCAGGCGCTCGTCGGCTGTATCGTGGCGATCATCGGCATCAAGCAGCTGTTCGGCGGCGTCGGCAAGAACTTTGTAAACCCGGCGATCACCGCCCGTATCGTGATGTTTCTGGCATTTTCCGTTTCCATGACCACCTGGGTATTTCCGGATGCCGTCTCTTCCGCTACGCCTTTAGGACTGATCTCCACAGGCGCAACGGATCAGCTTCCGAGCCTTTTACAGATGTTCCTCGGCGTAAGAGGCGGCTGCCTTGGCGAGACCTCCGTCCTTGCTCTTTTACTGGGCGGGATCTATCTGGTGATCCGTAAAGTGATCACCTGGCATACGCCGGTCGTCTATATCGGAACGGTCTTTTTATTCACCTTGGCTTTGGGCCAGATGCCTGTGTACCAGATCATGTCCGGCGGACTGATGCTCGGCGCGATCTTCATGGCGACCGATTATGTGACGACTCCGTATTCGGCCATCGGCAAAGTCGTATTCGGACTCGGAGCCGGCATCCTGACTGTGATCATCCGCGTATACGGCAATTATCCGGAAGGCGTGTCCTATTCCATCCTGTTAATGAACATCCTGACTCCTTACATCAACCGGATCAGGATCACGAGACCGGTAGGAGGTGCAAAGGCATGAAAAGTTCAGCGAAAAATGATTTTGTAATGCCCATCGCCGTTCTCACGATCATCTGTCTGGTGATCACGGCACTCCTTGCCCTGACCAACAGCGCAACGGAACCGGTGATCAGGCGGTCCGCCCTGGAACGGGCAGAGGCAGCCAGAGCAGAGATCATACCGGATGCGGACGGATTTGAACTGATCGAGGCGGAAAGCCTTCCAGCTGCCGTCAAGGAAGTATACAAAGCCACCAATGATACCGGCTATGTGTTTATGCTGACAACGATGGGATACGGCGGTGAGATGGACCTGATCCTGGGAATGGATAATGAGGGAAAGATCATCGACGTCAAGACATTAAAACACAGTGAGACCAAAGGTATGGGATCCAAGACAGCGGAAGAGCCTTTCCGGAGCCAGTTCCCCGGCAAGGATGAAATGCTGGAAGGCGTGAGCGCGATCTCCGGCGCAACGATCTCTTCCAAAGCTTATCTTGGAGCAGTTGCGGATGCATTTGAAGCATTCCGGATCGTTACGGGGGTGGAATAAACAGTGAAAGAATCTAAGTTATCAATACTCACAAAGGGTATTATCAAAGAAAATCCGGTATTGGTGCTTGTCCTGGGAACCTGCCCCACACTTGCGGTCACGACCCAGGCATCCAATGCTATCGGCATGGGGATCGCATTTACGTTCGTTCTGATCTGTTCCAATATCGTGATCTCCCTGCTTCGCAATATTATCCCGGATAAGGTCAGGATCCCCTGCTATATTACCGTTATCGCCGGCTTTGTTACCATTATCGAGCTGGTGATGGAAGCGTATGCCTACAGCCTGTATGAGGCGCTGGGCATCTATCTGTCCCTGATCGTTGTTAACTGTATCATTCTGGGAAGAGCGGAAATGTTTGCCAATAAGAACAAACCCTTTGCATCGTTCCTGGATGCAGTCGGCATGGGAATCGGATTTACCCTGACCCTTCTTGTTATGGCGTCGATCCGGGAGATCCTCGGCAGCGGCACCTGGTTCGGGATGGAGATCCCGGTCCTGAAGAACAACAACATTTCCCTGATGACCATGGCACCCGGCGGCTTTTTCGTATTTGCCTGCCTGATGGCTCTGGTCAACAGGATCACAAAACACCGCAACAAGAGGATCACGGAATATGGATGTGATTCCTGTCCGTCTGCGGCATCCTGCGGCAAGACTTCCTGTGAAGGCTGCACATCGGCAGCAGGAGAGGCTGAGAAAGCCGCTGTTCAGGAAGGAGGCGAAGTGAAATGAGTTTCAAAGCATTGATCGTCATCTTATTAAGCGGCGTACTGGTCAACAACTACGTTCTTCGCCAGTTCCTGGGGATCTGTCCGTTCCTGGGCGTGTCCAAGGAATTGAAAAATGCCACCGGCATGAGTATTGCCGTTATCTTTGTTATGGTGCTGGCAACAGCAGTTACCTGGCCGATCCAGATGCTTCTGCTGACTCCGAATGGATTGGGATATCTGCAGACAGTCGTCTTTATCCTGGTCATTGCTGCCCTGGTGCAGCTGGTCGAGATCGTCCTGAAACGGTTTATCCCGGCTCTTTACCGGGCCCTGGGCGTATACCTGCCGCTGATCACCACCAACTGTGCGGTCCTGGCTGTTACCATTGCCAATATCGATAAATCCTATACCTTCGTGGAATCCATCTTCAACGCATTGGGTTCCGGTATCGGATTTATGCTGGCCATGGTGCTGTTTGCAGGCGTCAGGGGACATATCGAAGCAAGCGATCCGCCGGAGTCCTTCAAGGGACTGCCCATCGTTCTGGTGGCAGCTTCGATCCTTTCTCTGTCATTCTTCGGTTTCAACGGTGTCGTTGAAAACCTGTTCGGTTAAGGAGGTGCAGTATGAACGGAATTGTATTAGCCATCGTTTCGGTCACGGTCATCGGCCTTATCTGCGCAGTGGTCCTTTCCATCGCATCCAAGGTGATGGCGGTACCGGTCAATGAAACCGAAAGCAAGATCAGGGAATGCCTTCCCGGAGCCAACTGCGGAGCCTGCGGATATGCGGGATGCGACGGCTATGCTGCCGCCCTGGCCAATGGAGAGGAAACAAAGACAAGCAAATGTATTCCCGGAAGCGACGGCGTGGCGGCGCAGATCGCAGCGGTGCTGGGCGTGGAAGCGGAGGATGTTGTGGAGCAGGTTGCAGTGATCCATTGTAAAGGCGACTGTGATGTCACCCATGACAAGATGGATTATCAGGGCATTGAAAGCTGTAAGGCTGTGAAGCTGTTCTACGGCGGCAGAGGCTCCTGTACCTATGGCTGTATCGGTCTGGGAGACTGTGCGGCTGTCTGTCCGCAGGATGCGATCTGCCTGGAAAAAGGGATCGCCCACGTGGATACCAGAAAATGTATCGGCTGCGGCCTGTGCGCGAAAACGTGCCCGAACCATCTGATCACCCTGGAAGCAGATACTATTACCTGTCAGGTGACCTGCAGCAATCATGACAAGGGCGCCCAGACCAGAAAAGTCTGTACACACGGCTGCATCGGCTGCCAGAAATGCGTCAAGAACTGTCCGGCAGAAGCCATCTCCATGGACAATAACCTGGCAAAGATCGATTACAGCAAATGTATCAGCTGCGGAACCTGCGACGATATCTGTCCGACCGGCTGCATCATGGAAGCCGATTTCCGCGGCGTATTCAACAAAGACAAATAAGAGCTCGAGTTTTCATTCTGAAAGGGCTGTCGCGATAAGATAATCGCGGCAGCCCTTTTGTCTTCTGGCCGGCAGGAACCATAGGTGTTCTTCTTTCAGCTATTTTCATTTATTGAGAACGCCAGATGTTCTTTATTTGGCTGTTTTTAGATATTGAGAATATCAAGTGTTCTTTTTTTAGGCCATTCTGTTTTTTAAGAACTGCCCAAGTGTTCTTTATTCCAAAGATATGCCTGTTTGAGTACACTTTTTATTCTTTTTTGGAGCAAACAAGAGATTTGAGAATAGTCTGCCAGTTCTCATATATAGAAAAATGGTTCTACAAGAACACTTTGTATTCTCTATATTCGAAAAAGAGTGATCTGAGAACAGCTTGCGTTCTCAGATCCGACAAATGACCAAAATGAGAACAAACAAGAACAGATCACAGAGCAAGATCAGCTGCTATTGTAATGAAGCCAGCTTTATTGTTCTTCTTCGTCAAACAGATCTTCGTAAAGGATCTTCCGCATATCTTCCACACTGGGATTTTCCATGGCGCTGATCCTTCTGGCCTGATTGGTGATGATCTTTTCAAACAGGTTCCTGACTTCCCGGGCGTTTGCGAAGTTTTCAAAGGTTTCCGTCTTTTTGATCCGGAGCAGCTCAGTCACTCGTTCCAGGTTTTCCTCATCGATCTCATATTCGTATTTGTCACAGAAGGTCTGAAAGATCGCAGTCAGTTCTTCCATGGTGTAGTCCGCGAATTCGATGTATTTGTTGAAGCGGGATTTCAGACCCGGATTGCTTTCGATAAAGGTTTCCATCGGTTTCGTATAACCGGCGACGATCACGATGAAATCTTTCCGGTTATCCTCCATGGCCTTCAGGATGGTATCGATGGCTTCCTGACCGAAATCATTTCCTTCCTTGGCCAGGGCATAGGCTTCGTCAATGAACAGAACGCCGCCCATGGCTTCCTCGATCTTCTGCTGGGTCTTTAAAGCGGTCTGGCCCACATAGCCCGCCACCAGGCCGGAGCGGTCCACCTCCACCAGCTGTCCTTTGGACAGAACGCCGATCTGCCGGTACAGCTTGGCCATGATCCTGGCCACGGTAGTCTTGCCGGTGCCGGGATTGCCGGTAAATACCAGATGCAGGGAAACGGGGGCAGTTTTCAGACCGTTTTCCTCCCGCATCTTCTGGACCTTTGCATAGGCGATGATCTCCTTCACATCATGCTTGATGGACTGGAGACCGATGAGAGCGTCCAGTTCCTCCATAGGATCCGTTTCTTCTTCCTGAACTGCGGCGGCTTCCTGCTGTACAGGGACAGGTTCTCCTGCAGCGGCCCGGTTGGCCAGATATTTATCGACCCATGGGGCATTGGCCTGTTTCTTGGTCGTTCCCTTTGCATTCACCGGAACATCCGGAGAGCCGTAAAGATCGTCAAACAGATTGATCAGTTTGTTGTCAGCCATGTAAATCCTCCTGTACTCGCAAGTCATCTCAAATATGCATTATATCACAAGTTGAAGAGGAGGCAATCACTGGCTCACCGTAAATCCGACTTCGGAATTACCGTTGATGTGGATATCATGGATCAGCCCGCTGGAGAGGGGGATCCGCATCTGGCCTGGTATTTCATAAATCTTTCCCTCAGGGGTCTGTACCGAGAACTTCAGTTTCAGTTCGGAATGATCCTCCAGCTTGTCTAAGGTATGCTTGCTGTCGAGAAAGAACGTCAGCAGCTCGCCTTTTTTCAGAGGGGATTCATCTGCATTGATACTTCCCTGGCTTTCCGCCAGTTCACCGTCGATATAGACATCGGTGAGGATCGCCTGGATCGGTTCATCCGCATTGTTGACCACATTAAAGTAGATTAGATGCTGATCTATAGCAGATACCGAGCCGAAGGCATAGGTGTTCAGATCGCTTTTGCGGATCAGTTCGTCCAGCAGGCTGACATCGTCATAGCAGTCTTTGATGTCCTGCCCCAGAAACTGTGAAGCATCCTCGGAGGTTGTGGTCCTGGAGAAGGTTTTACCGTCAGCCATGTATTCAAAGGTGACACTGTCAAGGTTGCGGATCACCGCCAGCATCACATAGGAGAAGGCGTCCATATCCTCCTCCCGGACGGCCTTTTTGTCAGCCGGGATCTCCTCCTTCAGCCGGATCGTCCACCCGTAGGGCTCCTTTTCTGTCTGCAGTTCATTTTCATAAGGCCCCAGATAGTTGGAGAGATTCAGCATATTCGCGGTATAACTGTTCATCGGCATATCCCCGATATACAGATGTCTGGACAGGTAAATGCTGGAAGCCTGCATGGAGATCATATCGCCTTCGTTGTACAGGATCCGGCCGTTTACATTGACCTGATGGATGGGCTCTTTCGCGTCATAGGCAAAATGAAATTCCCGTCCATAGAGCATACTTGCCACCAGCCCGGAAGGAACGACCTTGGCATCAATATACAGGACCCCGTCCCGGATTTCCGGTTCAAACCCGGTGATCTTGAAAATGTCATTGACCACCCGTCCGTCCAGATCCAGATGATTTTCATCTACCTGCAGATCCCACATAAAGAAATCGCCATGCGTATCGATCAAATCGCGACCGATCAGGTAGCGGGTGACGAACAAAACGCCCAGAAGGATCACCACAAAAGCAATGCATCCGAAGAGGATTCCTTTATTCCGGCGGCGGTTTTTCTTCAGAAAATCGATCTTTCTGTCATCAGCATTTTCCCTTGCCGGACCGGGATCTTCCAGATCCCGGAATACCTCCGGTTCCGGCGTCTTCATGGTCTGATACAGTTCCCGGCAGGGAAGGCACTGCGCCAGATGTTTCTCTATATACTGATTGGTAATATCGCTCGTCAGCTGATCTACATAGGAAGGCAGCAGATCACGCACAACTTCACAAGGTATTTTATTCATTGTTTTCTCCATTATGGCTGTAACTGTTCTTTTAGCTTTTCTTTTCCGCGGTAATAGGTGACTCTTGCCCAGTTTTCTGATCTGTCGAGGACCTGCGCGATCTCCCGGAAAGACAGATCGCCAAAGATCCGCAGATACATGACTTCCCGATATGGATCTTCCAAAGAATGCAGCAGCCGGAACAGTTCCATTCGTTCTACAGACCTGAGGGCGTCTTTTTCCGCAGACTCCACAGGGATATCCTGCTCTTCGATATTATCCTGAGCAGGATGTTTTCGCAGGTAAGTCAGAAAAACGTTCCGGGCGATCCCGCATAACCAGGTGGTGATCCGGCAGCTTTCATCATAATGGTTGCTGGTACGGATCGCCTGGTAAAACGTCTCCTGGGTCAGCTCTTCCGCCAGATCGCTGTCATGAGTGAGAGACAGCAAGAACCGGTATACCGTTCTGGCATATTGCTGATAGATCTCATCCATGGACTGCATTGCGTGTTTCCCTTTCTGTATGATTCGGGCGGAACGTTTCCGGATCCGGATCCTTTTTTCTCATCCCGCTATATATTAATGCATCTTCCTGCAAAAATGTTACAGTCTTTTTGAAAAAAAATCCGCGGGTATGTTAAGATAAAACCAATATCGATGCGAAAGCAGTGAAGGAAAGGAGTTCTGTTCATTATGGAAGAGTTTGCAAAGAAAGCAATTGACCTGCTGACACAGGCAGGGGGGAAGATCCTGATCGCAATTGCCATCCTGATCGTGGGAAGACTGGTCATTAAATGGTTCCTGAAGATCCTGAAGAAAAGCAGATTTGTCAACAAACTGGAGCCTACGGTAAGAACTTTCATCATGAGTTTTATCAAGATCGGACTGTATATCATCCTGGTAATTTCCGTGATCGGTGTTCTGGGAGTGCCGATGGCTTCTATTGTTACGGTGCTGGCGTCCTGCGGCGTGGCGATCGGCATGGCTTTGCAGGGAGCGCTGGGCAATCTGGCAGGCGGCATCATGCTGCTGATCTTTAAGCCTTTCCGGGTCGGCGATTTCATCAGCGCTGCAGGAGCGGATGGAACAGTGAAGGAAGTGACCCTTCTTTATACCGTGCTCAATACGCCGGATAACAAACAGGTGACGATCCCGAACGGGACCCTGATGGGGGCAAATGTGACCAACTGCTCGGCGGAAGATACCAGAAGGGTGGATCTTACATTTAACATCGGAGCGGGAAATGAGATCGAGACAGTACAGAAAGTGATCCTCGACGCGATCGCCCGGAATGGGGACGTTCTTCATGCGCCGGCGGAACCATTTGCCGCGCCAGTGGAAGGCGTACCGGGGGGCATGAAATATGCGGTGCGCGTCTGGGCAAAAGGGGACAAGTACTGGGATGTCTATAATGCTTTGATGAAAGACATCTCCACAGATCTGGGGAACGCCGGGATCGGAGGTCCCCTGACCCATGTGAAGATGGAGGAAGCCTGACAGGCTGCTTGATCGTATTTGCAGTTTCATGTGAAATGGAAGAATTTCGATTTTCACATGATGGATCGGGAAGCATTTTCATGTGAAAATGAAAAAAAGCTATTTTCGCATGAAAAATCGAAGGCCATTTTCATGCGAAATTAAAAAAACTCAAAATTCACATGAAAAATCCAACATTTTTATCATGCGAAATTAAAAAAGTTCAATTTTCACATGATAATTCCGGCAAAATACTCATGTGAAAATCAAAAAATTGAATTTTTGCATGAAAGCACCAACCAGATCATTAATTTTTTCTTTTCACATAGCTGTTTTAGCGGATACAAAATAGTAAAAGGCTGCACGGAAGTTCCGTGCAGCCTTTTTCAGGCAGATACCAGAATGGATCAGGATCAGCCTTCCACTTCTACGATACGTCCGCCGGGGGCGACAGTATTCGGGTAGACCGTGTAATCCTCAGCCGTATGGCTCTGGAACCAGTCGCCGATCATCTGCTGGACATCTTCCTTGCTGCCGCAAACCCAGTTAGCCATATCGCCTGTGTAGCTGTCGATCTCTCCGCCGGTCATGGTCAGGATGCCTTCGCAGGTCCAGGAATCATCTACCTGAAGACCGCCGTTTGCAGCGTCATAGACCAGGGTATCACCCACTTTGATGGTCACCGGTGTGCCGGAGCCGCCGGCGTTGTAGGTATAGGTGACTTCGATGCCGGAGTAATGGGTGAAAGTGGTATCTTCCTTTTCAGGATAAATGCTGCCAAGACCTTTCTGTACCATGGCAACCACCTGTTCTCCGGTATAGGTATCATAGTAAAGAACCGTGGGGTTGGCAAAGATCGCCTGCAGGCTTTCCAGGGTAATGTCGCCTGCCTCCACAGAAGAACGGAGCCAGAAACCCGGATAGGAGACAAAGTCATAATCAACGCCCATTTTCTCCGACGCCGCTGCGCGGATCACGTCGGTCATCAGATCGCCCAGGTTGGTCTCATTGCCTCTTACGGTGCCGCCTTCATTGCCGGAAGACAGTCTTTCTCCGTTCAGGAAATAATCAGTATGGGCAATTGGTTTGCCGAAATCTTCTTTTACGCGGGCCATCGCCAGGTCTACCAGCTCCTGAACCTGTGCATCGGGCTGGATCCCTTCCATATCACGGATCACATTGCCGTTCACGGCAAGAAGTTCACCGTCTTTTACGTAGAGATAAAGTTCACCGATGCAGTTGCCGAAGCTTTCCGCCTGGTTTACATAGGTCGGATCATCTCCGACCAGGACGCCCTGTCCTTCATTAATGATGGAGTGGGTATGACCGTCAATGAAAACCCCCAGGTTCTGTACTTTATTGGCCAGCTGCCAGGAGTTGGTGTCATTGGAAGAAGCGCCGGTTGCCTCTTCTCCCATCCATCCGGTATGGCCGACGCCGATGACGATATCTGCTCCTTCCGCACGGAGTTCGTCCACGCTTGCCTGTGCATTTGTGATGGAGCCGGTGCCGTCCAGTTCCACATCCAGAGCACCGCCGCTGGTGGTAAGGCCGAAGAGACCGATCACAGTGCCTTTGTCTGTTGTAAAGGTTGTGGTGTGCGGATAAGCCGGCGCATTACCCGGCAGGTCTTCCATTTCCAGAGCAGACAGGTCGAGCTCTCCGTTTTCATCGGCAGTTACCTTATCATACAGTTCGTCAAAGAGCTCATCCCCGATCTTTGTTTCATAATCATCCGCGTATTCTTCCAGGGCAAGGCCTTCATCCTTGGTCTCCACATTGGCGCACAGAGTCTGTGAATTCTCGTAGAGCCTTGAAAGCAGGATGTTCTGACGCACTACGCCATAGGAACCGAAGTCGTTGTTGCCCGGTGCGATCACATCATAGACATCGTCCATGATGGCAGGGATGAATTCTCCGTTGTAGGATCCTGCAACGGCTTCGCCGCCGCCGTAGATATCTCCGGCAGATACGGTCAGTACCAGGGAGTAGTCCCCGGAAGCCTTGAGCTCATCAGCATATCCCTTCACATAGGGCTCCACTTCGATATGACCGTGGACATCGTTGGTATGAACGATGGCGATCACTTCGTCGTAGTCTGAGACAAACTGGACATTGCCGATGATGGTCCCGTTTTCAACAGAATCGGATTCTTCAAAGAAAACGATGATCGGATATTGGGAGGAGATCTGCGCTGCAGGATCGATCTCCAGTTTCCCGACGTACATGTCGGTTGTGAATTCATAGCCTTCCGGTCCGATGAGCAGTTCATCCATTTCTTCCGGAACAAGGTCCACGGTTACCGTATCGGTAGCCGCTCCTGCGTTACCGCCGCCGGCTCCCGGACCGCCGGGACCGCCGCCTGCACTGTCGCCGCCGGGACCGCCGGGGCCGCCGGGGCCGCCTGCGCTTTCACCACCCGGAGCACCGGCGCTCTCTCCCTCCGGTGCAGGAGCAGGAGCGCCTGCTGATGCCGTCATGCATAAGCTGAAGATCATACAGACTGCGATCATGATCGTAAGTAATTTCTTCATAACTGTTTCCCTCCTGATAATGTGTGCGGCGGAACCATTTCGCCGCTTTGAACAGCATGATTGTAACAAACGGAAAAGAGGAATGACAGAAAGGTACCAGGAAATTAATATTGCAGCCCGAAAATAGCAGAATCCACAAGCCGGGAAGGGCGTTTTTTACATTTTTTTCAATTGATCTTTCAAATGATTTGCTCTTGCCCTATTAAATGCAGACAGGCAATGGTATACTTATCACCGGTAGGACAGCAGTGTATCATGTGCAAAAGAAAGGAGAACAGGATGAAAAAAAGGATATTTGCGCTTTGCATGGCATTTATATTTCTGCTGGCAGCAGCAGGGATGAGTTTTGCGGACGAGCCGGAGTACGATACACTGGCAGACTGGAACATTAAGGTCGCAGTCCCGGACAATACCATAGCAACGCTCAGCAGTGACGGAAACTATTATATCTATACACAGGAATACAATTCGATCCCGTATGTCATGCTCAGAGTCTATGAAGGCTATGAGGATGAACTGGATTTTATCGATGGGTATTTTACAGATTTTATGAAAAAACAGTACCCGGATCTCAGGATCACAAAAGAAGCGCAGATCGTATCCGTTGGAGATCTTGGGCTTTCGTTTTATGAGATCGATTATGAATATTCGATCCAGGAGTATACAGCCCGGGACCGCAGGCTGGTCACAAACGTAGAGGGCAAGACCTATATGTTTGCCTCCAAGGAGGTGGAAGAGCTGGGAAGAACGGTGGGTGACCTGTTGGAAGAAGTTGCGGCAACCTGTGTTTTCCTGGATGCAGACGGCAATGAGATCGATCTCGGCGGCGGTGATATTGAAGAGTGGGATCCCTATGTACTGTACTGGGAAGATGTGGCCAAAGAGATCGAGGAGGAAGGCCTGAAGGGCGAGTTTGTAACATTCGGAGAGACTGGATATGAAATGTGGATCCCGGATATCCTTTCTCCGGGTCAGCTTCCTCCGGGTCAGCCGGGAGCAGATACTTTCATCGGATTCTATACCACCGAAACGGGGGATGCGTATGCATCCGTACAGTTTGTATCGGCAGATATTACACTGGAACAGTACGAGGAACTGCTGGGAACGTTGGAAGAAGTGGAGGATATCGATCACTTCCTCATCAACGACAATCCGTTTATCCTGTATTTTATACCGGGCAATGACGCTATGTGTCTGTCGACGGTAGTAGAAGGAAAAGGGCTCCTGGAGTTTACGTTCTCTCCGATCGACGAGGGCGATTTCGGCGGTCTTGCAGAGGTCATGGGAGTTTCCATCCGGAAAACGAAATGATCCGGGATAATAAAAGATAAAATATATGAAAAGGGCGGCTGCATCCAGATG
>R26__coassemble_512_pt1 | contig 23707 bp, 14 predicted proteins | sample R26__metabat2_high_PE_046 | metagenome-assembled genome bin R26
ATGCCTCTGCAGCAGTTTCCGAAAACGTATCTGAAGCTGCTCCCGTGCCGGACACCTCCTTCGAAGAGCCGACACCTCAGGACTTTGAGATCCGCTTTATCCGCATCGAGCTTGCTGATGAGAACGGAATCGTTGCTGCTGATCAGGATACCACTCTCCATCTCACACTGGAAGGCAATGCCCGGATGCTTGCATTCGGCAGCGCGGATCCGAAGCCTGTTCACAATTTCAATGAAGATGTGACCTGCACTTACCACGGCCGTGCCCAGCTGATCCTGAAAAAGCCTGTTTCTGAGGAACCTGTCACGATCAGGATCACTTCTGACTCCGGCCTGGAAGGCACTCTTGAGATCTAAACCTTCTAAGACCTGACTTTTCCTGCCCCGGCGCATATTGTGCGCCGGGGCTTCCTTTATACCTTGTCCCCTGGCTGTTACACACATTTACATAAAAAGTCCGATTGTGTACGTCGAATGCACAATTCTTCCGATTGTGTACGCTTTTAGGAGTATCAGCGACATGATTTTTACGTTTATGTACCGATTTTTGTCGTCTTTTTATAAAAATGTCTCCATCATGGTCTTATTTTCCGGGAAAGCACGTACACGTTCGAACTTTTCTTGCATCCACCGTACACAATCAGACTTTTCCTGCAATTGACGTACACAATCAGACTTTTTTCGCATCTACCCAGATGCTCTGTTCTTATCAGCAAACTATTTCTTAAACATGGTTAAAAACTATTGCAGTATCCCGGAATCCATTTTATGATATGCAATATCTTATTTCACATCATCGAACATATTTCCAAATAGTAATCTTTATATAGGTGTTTTCTTTTTTATGTTTTCGAAAGGAGTTTTCCATGAAAAACATTGTTATCGTCTACCCTTCTGCCCTGCAGTTCTGGATGGGCAGTGAGGGAGATCTGCAGAGGTATCATCCTGAAAACAGAGTTCTTACCTCTGTTCCCACCGATCATCGTCTGGTATCCCTTCTGGCGCCGTACGACATGTTGGCACAGCAATATCAGCTCTCATTTCCGGTCAAAGTCCTTGCTGATAAAACAAATCACCGCATCAATAATTCTTTCATGTCCTGCTCTGTCAGATCTGAGAAAATACCCCAAGACAGTTTTGTCCGGATCCACAATACGCCGGATGGTTATCCGGTCTATATCGCCTGTCCCGAATACTGTTTTCTGAGTGCCGCCTCCCACCTTTCTTTCTGGGAACTGGTGATGCTGGGATATCAGTTATGTGCGTGCTTCGCTCCGGACAATATGGCCGAATATCAACAAAGGAGCCGGGCTCCGATCATAAGCGCGGAAAAGATTGCTGCCTTTCTGGACCAATGCAAAGGAGCCCATGGTATCAGTAATGCAAGCCAGGCTATTTTATATGTTCTTGACAATGCAGGTTCTCCGATGGAGATAAAACTTGCCATGGCATCCACCCTTTCCTTTTTCAGAGGAGGCGTTGCGATTATAAAACCGGAACTGAATGCCTACCCGGAGCTGACGGCAAAAGCCCGAGAGCAACTGGGCTATGACTGCCGCTGCGATATGCTCTGGAGAATCAAAAAGACTGCCGCAGAATATGACAGCAATTCTACCCATCTGGACCGTCAGCAGCATGCAATGGACAAAAGCCGTTCCACCGCTTTATCTCTCTCCGGATATAAAGTGATCAGCATCACATCTGATTTCATCAATAGTTTTCAATCCTATGAAGAAACGCTTGCCATGCTCAGGTGGTCTCTCGGTATGCGGAAAGCAGCCGGTCAGCTCGAGCGCTATCTGGACCGGCGTTATGAACTGTATAAGTTTCTTCGGCAGCATTGAGTGAAATCTTATACACAAAAGATTCTAAAATGTCAAAAACGGACCAGGCAGTCTGCCTGGTCCGTTTCTCCTTTATCCTGCAACAGCACGATGTGCTTTTACTGCGATGTGTCTTTATGCTCCAAATGTAAACTGATCAAAATTGCAGATCTGTCCGTCTTCATCTGCTTCAAAGATCAGATACAGGGAATGGATCCCATCTACCGGCTCGGTAAGTGCCGCGGATACCCAGTGCCACTCTGTTCCGTCCGTTGCAGCTTCTGTTTCTCCGGCTGCATAAGCGTCAGAAGTAAGGTCCACAGTCCCGACGAGTCTGCCGCCGTTTTCTTCCCCGGCCCCGTCCAGATAGACAGAAGCCTTGCCTTCTGCAAAACCATCTTCCCGATGAACAAGCATCTTAAAGGTCACTTCCGCAGGTGTATCTCCAAATCCTATATATTTGTAGCCCACCACATTTCCGCTCTTCAGATCTGTAACATAGGAAGCATGAGTAGCCTCGCTGTCGCGGGTCTGTGTGATATAAGGATCATCAAAATCTTCCGGAGTCACCTGGCCTTCACCGCCTTCCGGAGCCGGTTCGCCTAATCCTTTGATCAGATAGCAAGTGGTGTTTGCATTCCAGATGCTGTAGGCATCCAGGTAGTCCGCCACGCCGGAGGAAGTGTATTCCACAGGTTCGATGACCGGAGTTCCGTCTTCTGCCAGATACAGGTTCATTTTCTCAGCAACACCCTGGCGGGAAGCACCGCCATTGTTGATCGGGCGATGACCGAAGTCATACCATACACCGTTGATCCGTGCCATGCCGCCATGATTGTTGCCCCGCATATAGGTAGGCATATTGATGAACTCCATTTCACCGGTCTGCATGTTCTTATGATATCTGCCGCTGGTATCGAAAACTACGTTTCCTTTATTGCCGCTTAATGCTTCTTCACCATCATATTCCACGATGTCATCCACATTGTTCTCTCCATAATGCCATACATCGCTCATCAGGTCATCCGCATATACATAGGAAATGGTGGAATGATAGGTTGCTCCCTCCAGAGAAGGTTCGTTGCTGACATAGAGCATTACATAGCATCCCAGTTCCTCTACCCATCCGCCAAAGGAAGGTCCTTCATAGATAGCCATATAAATGTTATCATCAGAAGCCGGGAATACTGTTTCGTCGACTTCGTATCCATCTTTCAGGCTGCCTTTAAGTTTAGTAACGGAAAGAGTATGTTTTGCCTTGTAATTATCTGCTTCGAACTGATCGACGATATCATCACGTCCGCCATCCTTTACACCTGATTTCATGGCGACGCCCGCCACATAGATGGTGCCGTTTTCGATATAGATTGCCGGATCATAGGCCAGTCTCATACGGAATTCGATGACGTTTTCTTCCGGATTCCATGGTCCGCAGGGATTGTCTGCCGCACGGACAATTGCCTTATTAGCAGGCTGCGCTTCATTGTCGATCATAAAATAGGTGTCTGTCGTAACATCATAATCGCAGTCCGGAGCACACAGCTTGCCTGCCTCTTCCACGCCGTTTACATCAAAGATCACGCCCTCATATCTCCAGGTTGACATATCATATACCGGCGCTGACCAGAGAACATAATCATAATCACACATGTTGACGCTGTCCAGATCGTGGGACCCGTAAACATAGACTCTCCATTCGTTATCAAGTCTTGACCAGAACACATGTGGTTCTCCATCCGGGCAGTATGACCAGTTTTCATATAACGGGTTGCTGGCTCCCAGATGGGTCACAGGCTCACCTGTCTGCGGATTAACTTCATAAACCAGAGGCGCTGTTTCATAGGAATATTCAGCACCGCAGTCACTGCATACATAATGACGGAAGCCGCCTTCTGTATCGGTGGCTTCAAAACTGTCATCCTGCAGCAGATAGCTGTCCCTGTGCTCACATGCACGGAAGCTGAATTCTGCATCAGCTGCCGGTGCTTCTTCTGCCGCGAATGCTGCCACAGATAATGCTGCGCACATCACGAGCGAAAGACCAATTGCCAGAATACTTTTTTTCATAAATACGTTACTTCTCCTTTCTGTTGCCTGCCAGCAGCACAGGTCAGACCTGATAAATCCTCCTACTGCTGTTTCAATATCTTTTTTCTATCATAATGTCTGCAATACTGTCAATCTGCTCCCGGGTAACACCGATACTCAACAGATAATTATAAGCCTGCTCTTATTTAAACAGGATGTTCCTTGCATTATACAGCGTATAAGGCATTACCAGATCCATATGCCTGAATTCCGAGAGAGCAAAATAAAAATTGTTTTCTTCCGGATCCAGTCCATAGGAGAACGTTTCCGGGTGATCGTAGAAGCACTGCATCTGCGGGATCATGTTCTGACCCGCTCCGTCTTTTTCGCCGCCGGCTGTGGCGAATACAAACACATCCGGGTCCGGATTTGCATCAAGCGCTTCTTTTATATAACCATACGCATCTTCCGGGGTAAAAATGTCTTCTTCGCTGTCCCCGCCGATTCCTTTTCCTTCAGGCAGGATGTTGGCGCTCATCGGCATAAAATAGCCAAAGTATTCCATATCGTGGTGCATAACATACCATGTGCAGCAGGAGCCTCTGGAATACCCGGAAAATGCCCGGTGATCACGGCTTGCCTTGATCCCTTCTTCGGAAAAATCCTCGCAGTAAACATTATATCTGCTCTCTATCTGAGGGATCAGATCCTCAACGATTTCCCGATAGAAATTACCTGCGATACCTTCATACCGGCTGTCTCCGGCAGGTCCGTCTGCAGGATCTGTATGAAGCATAGTTTCATCGCAATCAAAGTAATATGTCGGACTGATGATGATCATCGGATCCATCAGCTGATGATCAGGATCGAACATATTATCGATCATGTTCAGACTATTGAATTTCGGTACCCCCGCATCCCAAAGAGCATTGGGTGAACTGGCGTTTCCATGTTGGAAATACAGAACATTGTATCTGGTGTCCTTGTCTTCAGGATCATATCCGTATGGAAGATACACTGTCACATACTTGGTATACATCTCGCCATCATCATATGCATCTGTTGTATAATACAAACGCTCGATCGTTCCCTTATGCTCTGTCGGATAATAATTATATCCTTCAGGCATCACATCAAATACCATATCTTCACCCAGGATACCAGACGTAATAACAGTTTGAAAATTGTCAAAATCATTTTCATCAACCGCTGTTGTTTCTTTGGCCAGAGCTGCCGTTGTTCCCAGAAGCATCGTGCCTAAGAGCAATATGATAATCATCGCTGCTGCCTTTTTCACAATAATCTCCTTACTTTTCACTGCTTTTACAAGATGCGGTTTTTTAAGCTGTAAGGGGCTGCTCAAGGCAGCCCCTGTAACTGTTCATAGCTTTTGGTTATTTAATCAATCGTTTCCCATGCGTTTTCGCTTGCAATAGCATCATCCCAGATCAGCTGTGCATCGCCGGTCATAAATCCGGTCTCATCATATTCTACGGTTACGATACCGTCTTCCACTGTTCCTTCAAGAACCTGGTCTTCGTCAAAAGCTTCGAAAGTAATGCAGAATGCGCTTTCATCATCATTTGTAGCTACTGTGATCTCAGCATCACCGAATCCATATGTTCCGTCGAACACTTTAACCTTGGTATAACCTTCCGGGGCTTCTGCAGGAGCTTCTCCACCGATTGCTTCCCATGCATCAGCAGCCATAGCATCGTCCCAGATCAGCTGTGCATCACCACTCATAAATCCGGTTTCATCGTATTCTACGCTTACGATGCCGTCTTCCACTGTTCCTTCAAGAACCTGATCCTCGTCAAAAGCTTCCCACTTAAGATAGAATGCTGTAAAATCATCATTGGTAAAAGCGTTAACCTCAGCATCGCCAAAACCATAAGTTCCGTCAAAAACCTCCATCTGGGTATATCCTTCCGGGGCTTCTGCCGCTGCAGCTTCTGCCGGAGCTTCTGCTGCTGCAGCTTCTGCCGGAGCTTCTGCTGCTGCATTCTCTGCCGGAGCTTCTGTTGTTGCGCCTGCTTCACGGACCAGTGCGCCTTCAAAGATCACAGGCAGTGCATTGTACAGAGTAAACGGCATCCAGCAATCGTCGTGATCGAAAGCAGATCTTGTGAAGTAGAAATTGTTCGCTTCCGGATCCATGCCATAGGAGAAAAAGCAGTCTTCATGTGCCAGGAAATTCTTCACCTGATCGACCATCATAACGCCTGCTCCGTCATTATCGCCTCCTGCTGTAGCGAATACGAAGAAATCATAATCTGCGTTTGCTTCTACAGCTTCTTTCAGCATTTCATAGGATGTATCATCAGAATTTTCCGGAGCTCCGAGGCCTGCAGGCATATACGGGCAACTCATGGGCATAAAGTATGCGAAATATGGGATGTTATTTTTAAACATGTACCATGTGCATGCGGAACCCCTGGAATATCCGCTCCACATACGATGGTCACGGGTTGCAATGATGCCTTCCTCTGAAAAGTCCTCACAATAGGTATTCAGCTGGCCTTCCACTGCAGGGATCAGATCTTCCACAACCTCTCTGTAGTAATTGGCGGGAGTCACTTCATCATTGCCATCGCCGGCCTTCAGATCTCCGTTCGGAGGTGTGTTCCAGCGATCTTCCGGAGCGTAAAAATAATAGGTCGGGAATACCAGGATGCACGGATTCATAACGCCATATTCCGGATCCATCATATTATCGAACAGGTTTTTATCACCGTATCCTACTTTGTCAACGGTTGCATGATCGAAGAATTCATTGGGATTCTGGTTGTTGCCATGCTGGAAATAGATTACGTTGTATTTCGTTTCCGTATCTTCCGGATCATATCCGTAAGGCAGATAGACACGACACCATTTGTCATAGGTAACGCCGTCTTCATATGCATCCGTGGTGTAACGGACCACCATATCCGTTCCCGGATGCTCTGCCGCATGATTCTTGAAAGAATCGGAAAGCACTTCAAAAGTCAGATCAAAATCGAAGTCACCTGATGTGGTAACTGTCGTTGTGGTAACAAAATCAAGCACGTCAGGTTCCACAACCTCTTTTTTAGCAAAAGCGTTGGTTGCAAGCAGTGAAACTGCCATTGCTGTCATCAAAATAAATGCTGCGAGTTTTTTCATTATTATCCCCTTTCTTAAATATCCGGGCTGCATATCTGCGCCTCTCTCCTTTTGATAACAACATTTTAAATGATTGCCAGAAAGGGAAATAGTATGATTATGACATGAACCTATACAATTATGACATGTTGATCAGTGCCCCTGCTCGGACAGCCACAATGACAGCTGCCGGCGGTTTTCCTCAATGATACGGTCTATGCCGGCCTTTTCCAGCTCTTCATTGAGAATGGCAAGACCGCCGTCTACATCCTCCAGCATGCCGCATTCAAGAGCCGGCGTGTAAGCAGCGATCACTTCATCCACTGCTTCCAGTTCCCGCTCCACACTGCTGCTGTCAAATGTGTACCCCATAACAAGGGGGTTCAAGGCAGTGGCTTCAAATTCAGTCTGATAAGCAACTGTTTCTTCCGTAGCCGGAAGCCATTGGTCGCAATGTTGTTCATTTCCGAAAAAGGTAAAGATCCTGTGGTAATCCATATTATCGGTATGGGCGATCACATGGTCACTCACTCTGGTATAATGCACGCCTTCAATACCATTCGTCAGAATATTGGCCAGATTGTCATCTGCATATAGAAGGTTCAGAAATTCCACAGCCTTATCAGGACTTTTGCTGGTAACCGGCACAGCCCACATTCTCTCCTGGACGTATCCGGTACCGGTCAGTGCTTCCGTGGTCATTACCATATCAAAATCAGGATCTGTAAGCTGAGCTGCATTCTGCATCGGTGAGTACCCTGTATACAGGCAGAAGATCTGCCCTGCCGCCAGCCTGTCTGTAGGAAGGATCGTGCTGGTCATGATGTTCGGCGGAATGTAGCCCTTTATCTGCCACTCCCGGATCTTGTGACAAAACCGCCTGTACTGATCCGACGCATAAAGATTTACGATCTCCATATTACTCCATGGTTTGAATGTAACTCCGAATTCATAGACACCGCTGCCGTAAGCTTCCATTTCATAAATAAAATTCATCAGGGAAACATCACGTTTTATAAACGCCATGCCATAGACACCGGGCAGTTTTTCCTGTACAGAGGCAAACACTTCATCCAGATCATCCAGGCTGCAGGGATCCGGCACAGTGATCCCTGCCTGCTCTGCCATGGCTCGGTTATACATAAGCCCGCCCGCTACAGCACTGTTTACTCTTCCCGGAATACCATAAAGGATGTTTCCGATATATCCGGTCTTTAGTGTATCTCCGAACAGATCCTTAATATCCTTCCCGTATTCATCCAACAGATCTTCGATAGGGGTCAGCAGTCCGTCTGCTGCCATACTGGAGATCGGATAGGTGAGTCCTGCCGTGACCAGATCCAGCTGTTCTCCATTGGCGATCATCTGCCCGATATACTGGGCATGCTGCTGGATCGGAACATTCAGAAGATGCACCCTGACCCCGATGGCTGGCACAGTGATCTCATTGACTGCACTTTCCACTGATTCGATCCCGGGATTGTCAAGACTGAACGTAACTGTTTCCACGATCAGGTCATAGGGCTGTGAAACTTCCTTTGTATCTGTATTTCCGGCAAATGTTTTTGGTTGAAACAATACTGCTGAAAGCAGTACGATCATGATCGCTGATAATATCTTTTTCATCATTCCTCCCGGTTCATCTCCGGCAGATACAACTCTGCCATAGCACCGCCGTCAGGCGCATTCACAAATATCACCCGGGCACGATCCTGATAGATCAGATGCATCCGTTCGACCGTATTCTGTATGCCCAGTCCCAGTCCTTCCTGCTGTTCACCGGTCTCCCGGAAAAGACGGATCTTTTCCAGCGTCTCCTCCGGATATCCCTTTCCATGATCTCGGATGGAGATATGAAGCAGTGCATCCGAACTGTCTGAAGTGATCTCCTCCACCAGTATCTCAACACGATTGACCTCCCCCACTACCAAAGAATGCTTGATGGCATTTTCAGCGAAGGTCTGGATAACGATTGGCGGGATCATCGTTTTTTTCAGTTTTTCCGGACAATTGATCTCATAGAAAAACATATCGGGATAACGGATCTGCTGGAGTTTATAATAGTTTTCAACATGGGAGAGCTCTGCTTCCACCGGCACCAGCTGCTCCTGAACATGGGCGATATAACGATAGTAATCAGAAAGACAGGTCACGGTTTCCTGGATCAGATCGTATTCATCAGGTTCCATGGAAAAAATCAGGTTCAGCGTATTCAGTACAAAATGAGGCTGCATCTGCTGGGATAGATAATTCACATAGATGCGTTCTTTCTCCAGCTGGGACTCATAGACCTGCATACGCATGCCTGCCAGCTGATCCATGGAATTATTAAACTGGATATTGAGCCGGCCGAATTCGGTGGAAGTCGACTTCTCCGGAATACGATACCCTGTATCTCCCGCTTCGATGTGGCGGATTGCTCCCATCAGTTCCCGAAGCGGCAGGATTACCAGCTTTCTCATAGAGAACCACACCAGCGGCAGCGCCAACAGCATAACAATAGATGCGATCAGTAAGATCCTCACTCCTGCCGGTACCATGGACTCAAGAGAAGGCATATGATAGCGCAGGATCCCATCGAAGGACTCTGCCCCTACATCCACACAGTCGCTGCGGGCGTCCATTTGTCCGGCCAGTAATTCATAACTATCTCGCCCGGTGCGCTCGATTCCCCATTCTTCCATCAGCCGTTCTTCCTGGACCCATGCCCCGTAAACAGTATCATGATATACAGACGCAAAAAACAGCCGCCCCTGACTGTCTGTTTTTTCCAGATGCCAGCGGCCATCCTGTTCTGGTTCTTCTGTGTCTTCTCCGGACGATCTCACCAGTTCATCTGAAAGGCCTAGAACAAATGCGGAATCCGAACCGCATATGATCAGCAATTCTGTTCCCGGCTGCATGATATAATATCCGTCGATCAGCGGGAACTGACCCAGCCAGCCGTTCAGGGTTTCCGTCAGCAGGGTACGGTTTCTCATGGTCTCAAACGGATCTGCGCTGTTATCCACAGGTGCCGTTGCCAGATTATATTCATTGGAACGGCTCAGGTCATACATTCTGCTCTGGGCCTGGGACAGTTCTCTGTCCAACTGATTCATATACAGCGACAGCGCATAGCTGTGTTCCTGAATGACATTGCGGCGGGACGCTTCAGACAGACTGAGCGTTCCTATCACAGACAGGATATTTAACAGGAGTACCACCACAAAAACCGTGGCAAACAACCTGAGGGTTATGGATTTATTATTCAGCTTACGTTCCATCATCTTTTATTGAGCCATAGAAATGGCAAGTCATTTGTTTATCCTTTTTTATTAGCATATACCTATACAGCCGATTGTCAATAAAACCCGTTTTACAGGAACTTGTACGGTAAAACTATAGAAAAATAAGCTCACAAATGCTAAAGTTTGATATTATGAATATCCTGATCGTTGATGATGAGATCCGGGCAGTGAATGCCCTTATAAAGAGAGTTGACTGGCAGGAGCAGGGATTTTCCCTGCCTTATGCCGCTTATTCCATGGCCCAGGCACAGTCTGTTTTTAAAGAGCACCCTGTGGATCTCATGCTGTGTGATATAGAAATGCCCCAGGGAAACGGCCTGGAGCTTTTTGAATGGGTAAAATCCTATTATCCTGAAACGGAGTGTATCTTTGTCACATGCCATGATGAATATGAATATCTGCGCAGCGCTATGCAGCTAGGCAGCTGTGACTATATATTAAAGCCCGTCAACTATGAACTGCTGAAAGAAGCTCTGGAAAGTGTGCGTTCCAGACTTGAGAACAGATCCCATACAAGACTGCATGCTCCCGGGGAAAAACTGCAGAATGCTGTTCCCGGGGCAGATCAGAATGCTAACCCATATATATCCAAAGCAATGGAGTATATCGCAGCTCACCTTACACAGCCCATGTCTGTTCCGGAAATAGCAGACTCCGTTCATTTGAACGAACAGTATTTCATGAGGCTGTTTAAAAAGGAGACCGGATCTTCCATCCTCCAGTATATCACTGCCCAGAGAATTGCCCTTTCCATGGAGTATTTGAGAGAGACCGATCTTCCTGTCACGGAAGTTGCCCTGAACTCAGGGTTTGACAACTATTCCTATTTCAACAGGATCTTCAAGCGTTTCACCGGAGAGACACCGTCAAGATACAGAAAACCAGCCGGAGGATGATGTGCGGTACTGCATGGCGCTCATTCCCGTGCACTTTTTAAAAGTCTTCGAAAAATGATTCAGCGACTCGTAACCGACAAGAGCTGATATCTCTGTAACGCTTTTATTCGTTTTCCTCAGATATTCTTTGGCATGATCGATCTTAAGTCCCGTGACGATATCAGAGAATGTCCTGCTGAAATGTTCATGAATATATCTGGAAACATAGGTCCTGTTAAAATGGTAGTTTGCAGCCAGTTTTTCAAGGGTTATATCCTGATAATTCATCTGAATGAACTGATAGATCTCTGCAGCATCAGGACGGCCAGATGAAAAGTTCTGCTGATAAAAACTCATATTGTCATGGTATTTACGAAAAGCAGTTGCAAGAAACAGCTTCAGCAGGCTCACAGAGCAGGAGTTGAAATAATACTTCTGTTTATCAGCATTTTCACAGGCCAGCGACTGTATATAAAAACGCACCTCATCATCATCCGGATTCCCGCGAATGACACAGTAATTCCCTGCTGTTTTTTCCACGATGTATTTTCTGAAAAATTCTGAAAGAATAAGATCCGAAGTCAGAAAATCATGAAACAGGATTTCAAATGCCGCAGACCTTACCACCACAACGATCGCAAATGTATCAGGCGTAGTGTGAACGGAATGTTCAAAGCCTGGAGAAGCAATATAAATATCGCCGGGATCCAGCCTGATCTCCTGATCATCAAAAGAAAGCGTGCAGCTTCCCCTGAAAATGTAGGTAAAGGAAAAAACATTATTCAAAGTCTGCTTCGTGTAGCCATAGTTATGAATATGCTGGGCACTTGCCACATCGACATCATCAGGCAGATTGATATTCCTGTTTTTCTCGTGTTCCTCCCATAACACATCAAAAATCCTGTTCACTTCAAATGGGATCCTGTCATATGCCGCCATAAAATCTTCTTTGCTCATGAACCCTGTGATCACAGGCAGAGGAAGCGTTTTCTCAGACAGAAGTCCTTCTTCTTTCATCATCATCAACGTTTCCGGAAACTCAGGCATCATGCGGCATTTTCCGGAAAGCTTCTTAAGATAGCCCTTTACCATTTCAGGTGTAGCATAATAATTCTTTTTCATGATCATACCGGTCCGAAATAATATCCGTTTATCACAATATGTAAAATATCTATCACAAATATCGAAATATGTAAATATATGAATAATTGCCGTCAATTTTCTTACTACTGTTTAAAAACAAGTGTTGATAAATTAAAGATATCAGGCTACTGCCTGACTACAATATGATCTCAGTGATCCGAAGGAGGTATTCATGAAGAAATTATCAGCAGTTATTATCGTTCTTGCCATGACAGTCTCTATGGCAGCAGCCGCTTTCGCATCGGAAGCTGTGTCAGCCGCCGGTGAAGATCCGGAAGGTTATAAGAACGGCTACCCCATCGTTACCATCGAATCAGAAATTCCTGTGCAGGAAAACTTCGCCAAAAATGTAGCAAGCACGGTATCTCATCATCCCTATGAAGACTATCAGGGATATATCATTTTCTACGGTGCATCCAATTTTGCCAGATGGACAAAAATGGCAAAAGACATGCCGGAATACAAGGTTTTAAATCAGGCATTCGGCGGAAGTACCGATATAGATCTTGTTCATTTTGCCAATGAAGCTGTATTCCCATACAATCCGGCTATCGTCTTTTTCCAGACCGGTTCCAATGATTATGTAAACCTGGAAGGAACAGATGAAGAACGTATCGAAAAGTGCATGAATTTCAAAAAGCAGATGTTCAGTGCTTTCCATGAGATCATGCCTGATACCAAATTTGTTGTGATGAGCGGCCTCTTGCTTCCGGGAAGATCCGAATATCTGGAACTGACTCAGAAAATCAATGAAGAACTGAAACAACTGGCAGATGAAACCGATTATATCTACTTTGTTGATGCCGCCGATCTGACCTACGACGGAACAGATTTTCATGAGGAACTGTTTGTGAAAGACCTCATTCATTTGAATGAAGACGGGCAGCATTTATGGTACGAAGGATATATCAAACCTGCTATTGAACTGGTGATTGAAGAAAACGGTTTAGACAGTGTGAGACAGTAACTACACTATGAATTGAAAGAAGCCGATGCAGATTGCATGCATCGGCTTCTTTTTATGAATTCTACGGTTGTTTAAAATATGGCTGTCACTGCAGCGTAACAGTAACCGTATCGTCTGCAATCTCAAAATGATAGCTTCCGGCTGCCAGTTCCATCTGCATGGTATCTGCCGCATTATGAACTGTAGTTCCGGTTACCACAACACCTTCACAGGCGTTGATCTCCCCGATAACAGGAAGATACAGGGTGGCAGAGGTATTGGCCGGAACAGTCACATCATAGCTGGTCATGACGCCATCCTGTGCTGTCCATCCGCTCCGAATCGTTCCGTAGACAGATTCATAGCTTCCTTTTGCATAAGTAAAGGTTCCGCCCGGTGTCGGCTGAAGGATGAAATGCTGATAACCCGGCTGTTCAGGATCCGCCTTGATGCCCAACTGGTAGGATATCATCCACTCATACACAGCTCCCAGAGAATAATGGTTAAAGGAGTTCATGGAATTGTTGCCGTTAAATCCCAGCTCGTTGGTGTAGCCATTCCACCGTTCCCAGATACTCGTAGCGCCCTGCGTTACCGGATACAGCCAGGAGGCATATTCCGTGGATTCAAACAGCTGATACGCTGTGTCATTCATATTGTAATCGGACAGCGCATTCAGTACATTGCCGGTGGCATTAAAACCGGTTGTAATGCTGTAAGGCGGTACGATCAGACCGTCTCTGTCAGTCAGATCAGGCTCAGATATCGTGAGCTCATAATTCTCCAATGCTTTTTCCAGATTATCATCACTGATGACATGGAAGCGAAGCGGTGTGGCATAAGATGCCTGGGTATCCTGAACAGCACCTTTCGCGTTTCTTGTCTTTCCGGTTTCCGGATCGATAAAGCGCTCATTCCAGCCTTCACGTGCCTCTTCTGCAGCATCCCTGTATTCCTGCGCTTTTTCGGTATCCCCAACAGCATCGGCCAGGACTGCCGCTTCATCCAGTACCGCGACAAATACGGCGTTTCCGACCAGTGAACTGTCTGTCAGAGCGCGGGATAAATGGTCGCCCAATGTACCGGTTTCCCCGGTAAGCCGCGGATCCTCCAGCTTGTCTCCGTCCGCATTCTTGTAGCCTAACGGAGTGTCGATCAGGTGATCCACATAGGTATAAATATTTTCGATGTTGTCCCTCACAATGCCCAGGTTTCCTGTCTGCATATACAGATTGTACGGGATCGTGACAGCCAGGGCGTTCCAGGTGATCCCGAAGCTCAGGCCGGTGTGGTCAATCGGAGCGTCAGAATCAACATCATAAGCAGTAAATGCCGGAGCATACTGGGCAGAGATACCGGTTTCTTTATTGGTGCCCGCACGGACGGTATCCATCCACTGGCGCATGAAATTATAGGTATCCGCAATATAAGAACCTGACAGCGCAAAGATCTGGGCATCGCCGGTCCAACCCATACGTTCATCCCTCTGCGGGCAGTCCGTAGGAATGGAAATATAATTGCTGGTAGTGGAATTCACGATATTATGAAACAGGCGGTTCACGAGCTCATTGGAGGATTCATATTCCGCTGTGGCATCCAGGGAAGACAGCACCTGCATCTGCACGCACTCTTCAGGAAGCGGCTCAGCAAGGCCGGTGATCTCGATATATCTGTAACCATGGAATGTAAGATCGGGAGCAAATATGTTCTCGCCTTCTTTCATAGTATAAAAATCCGTTGCCATGGCGCTTCTTAAGTTCTCCACCATCAGCATGCCATCCACTCCGGCATTCGTATATTCCTCCAGTTCGGGATAAAGGATCTCGGCAAAACGTACGGTCATAGTCTGACCCGGCACTGCATATTCCTCAGGAATCGTGATAAGAGGCACTCCGGATACATTTTCGCCCATATCGTAAAGATAAGAGCCGCTGCCTTCCTTTGTTTCCCCCAGTAATTCCTTGGCTGTTAAAACTCTGATCACATGTACCGGTTTGTCAAGTCTGGTCACGAGAGAGGGATCTGCGAACTGCGGTCTGATCTCAACCACGGCTGCATCTTCCCAGGCAGAATCATCAAATCCCGCTGCATTCCAGCCTGCCACGGCAGCTTCCCGGGTTGCGTCGTAACGTTCCCCATGAAACATGGATGCCAGGCGTACCGGTCCGTCATTGAAACATTTCCATGTTTCGGCATCTGTTACAAAGGTATCTCTGGTTCCGTCGGCATAGTCAACCACAAGCTTTGCCATCAACGAAGGCTGATCTCCGTAATAATTATTCGTCAGTGTCTCAAATGTCATCATGCCGGTCCACCATCCTTCCCCCAGGACGGCGCCCATAACATTTTCACCCTGCTCAAGATAATCGGTCACATCATATATATTGTAAGCGAGAATAGAATCATATTCCGTAGAACCCGGGTTAAACCACTCCTCTGGCGCGACTTCCCTGCCGTTGATATAGAAATCATAGATGCCGTGAGCGGTCAGGTAAAGTCTGGCCTTTGCAATTTCAGAATCTGCCTCAAAAGATGTCCGCAGCATCGGTGCTGCGCCGTACGACGGATCCGCATAGACCAGGATGCCGTCTTCCCCGCCATCCACTGTAATGATCCCATCGTTCACTGAAACTCCCTCAAGATTCTCAAAGATGGAATAGGCAGGGCTGGTAGTTTCATTAAGCAGTATACCGCGTCCGTATGATCCCGCATTTTCAATGGTATAGTCTGTAAATGTGGCTGCTTCCCCTGCATTGGCCGCAAATCCCACACCGTTCAGATGCGGAAATGTATTGGTATCCGAAGAACCGGCAGGATTCACAATGATCGTATCCTTCTCCAGTTCCAGATCATCGATCGTTATCGTAAGCACCCTTCCGGAACAGAAGATCTCCACATGATGAACATCATACTGATTCTGCGGAGTCAGTACCTCGCTGAGTTCCTCATTTTCACTTATCGTGAAGAACGGCGTATCAGGATCCTCTTCTGTTTGATATCCGCAGCGGTAAGCATGGATGGCCGCATTGGCAAAATCGATCTCTACTCGCACATAGTTTTCCCCTGCACTTTTCCATGGATTAAACACCGGATTATTCAGCCTGAAATCATCCGCACCGAGAATAAAGGAAACTGCATTGCTTCCTTCCTGCAGCTGAACATCTGCACTGATCCGGAAGACCGCTTTGGATGCTGCGTCCAGTGAGAGCTTATCGGAGCCGATCCACTGCGCACCGTCCCAGGATTCAAAAGTGGGATCCAGCAAAGAAGTTTCAAAGGAAGCTGTCTTCGATTGGATCTTTGTTCCATTCTGATCCGTGACAGTGACGTTCCAGGTGTATTGTGAAGACGAAACCAGAGGTTCTCCCTCATACAGGATTTCATTGGATGTCGCGCTTTCTACAACACCCGAATCCCATACAGTATTCTGCGCATCGTCCTGTACAACAATATGGTACGCTGTCTGCGCTGCACCGATCTCATCAGACTGCATTTGCCAGGAAAACGCCGGCTGCTGTGAATCAACCCCTAAAGGATCTGTAATACCATCTGTTTTCAGATTCATGATCTGCGGTTCCGGCTGCGGAGTTTGCGCTGCTCCTGCAATGGTCCCGGTACTGCAAAGCAGCAGAGCAAGACAGAGGCAGAATGCCGTATATTTCTTTCTTTTCATGTTCCCCTCCTATATGATATATCTTCAAGCATATATAAATATATCATAATCCTTTCAAAAAAGTCAGGGATAGACTTCGTTATCTCAGGTTTCGGCTTCTTTCAGATCTGTTTTTTCAACAGCACTGTCAGGCGGAACCAGTCCTGTTCCTGACCGATCGTAACCGTTCCGCCGTACTTTTCTGCAATGTATCGGATTCCTTTGATACCATATCCGTGACTTTCCTTATCTTTTTTCGTAGTGACCAGAACTCCCTCTTTATATGCAAGCGGAGTATCGTTGATATTTTCCACACAGATTGCCAGGAATCCCTGCTGTTCCATAGCCTTGACATGGATCAGCCGACGCTCGGGATCTTCAATTTTCAGCACAGCCTCTATCGCATTATCCAAAGCTCCTCCGAATATCACGCACAGGTCATCGATTGCGATATCTTCAAAGAGTCCTCCATCCATAACAAAGCTGAGTTTTATCTCATGGAAAGTACAGATCTGGCTTTTCTCCCAGAGGATGGTATCCAGCACCGGATTGCCCGTCAGACGGGCAGGCTCTATCTGCTCCACCTTTTTTTCCAGTCCGTCCAGCCATTCTTTTTGCTGTTCGACAGGGATATCAGCTTTCATGATAGCAATCTGGTTTTTCAGATCATGATAGCGCTGATTGATCACTTCCGCATTGATACGTGCCTGTTCATACTGGTTTTTCTGTTTTTCAAATACATGATTGATCATCTCCAGTTCATGCTGCACCTGCAGATATCCTTTCCAGATGCGGCGCACATACAGGATAAACAAACCCACCAGAAGGTATGTCCAGCGCGGGATATTCCCCATAGTATTGTCCCACAGATCCATCCAGTCAAGGCTCAGGAAAACCAGGTAGATATTACTTAATATGTAGCATATGACTGTGATAACAGCAGTAAGGATCAGATCCGTCCAGTTGGCAATATACCATCCTATACCTGCATAGATTCTGTGTTCTATAAAAAACAGGATGCTGAAAACAATGATAAAAACAACGGCTGTAATCATCCATTTATACGCCGGAGTCAGTATTCCCAGATTCTGAAGGATGAGATAATGCCCGAACAGGCTGAAACTCCAGGCCATCTCAGCTCCTAGAAAAGCATAAAGGCTGAGGACGATAGCGGTCATGATCCGAATCCTGCAGACTGCCAGGATATGAACTGCCATGAGGAAAATATAAAGACATATTTTCAGAACTTCCATCCCCAGTCCGTCTTGCGGAACCAGTCCCTGATTTCTGGTATTGATCCATACGACAAACAGCTGAATGACCAGCATACCTGCACTGACGGCAGCAGATTTCAGCTTTCCAGCCCGTTTTGGCGGATTGCTGATAAATATCACGCAGGCGATCCATTCCGCCAGTGCATACATAAAATATTCTCCGTTGAACCAAGCAGCCATTTTCTTCTCCTGTATCTGTATATTACAGTGTAATCATTACCTGTTTATTGTATAGTCTGTCTTTCGGAATGCAATTGTATTTTCGTAATCAGCTGATATATTTCGTGTTCTGCAGCAGAAAAAACGTTTGTGTTTACTTTGCCGTTTTTTTCTCCTAAAATAAAAAAGGTTCCATATATCCAGCAAATGATATTTACTATTTCAAAATGATCCGGGTTGCCGTTGCAGAAGATGAACTTCATACATTTGAAAAGATCCGCAGCTATCTGGAAAGATATGCTGCTGAAAAACAGCTTGAGATAAAGACTGTCCATTTTTGCAACGGATTTGAGATTACTGATAAATACTGCCCGGAATATGACATCATCCTGATGGATGTGGATATGCCCCTGATGAATGGGATTGATGCCGCGCGGATGATCCGGCAAATGGATCCTTCCGTGATCATTATCTTTATCACGAATCTGTCCCAATATGCTATTCAGGGGTATTCCGTACAGGCTTTCGATTATATTCTGAAGCCTCTTAACTATTTTCCGTTTTCCGAATTCTTCGGTCGCGCAGTCGAGAGAGTCCTGCGTCTGGATAATACGCCTTATTATACAATACGTCTGAAAGACGGCATGCGTAAAGTGGCGATCCGCGATATCTATTATATCGAGATCAATAATCATACCCTGATCTATCATACGTCGTCCGGAATCTTTCAGGCCACAGGCAAAATGAAGGAAATTGAAAACGAACTGGCGGAACATGATTTCTCCCGCTGCAACAACAGTTATCTGGTGAATCTGTCTCATGTCGACAGCATACAGGAAAACGACGCCGTGGTTCACGGAGACATCCTTCCCATCAGCCGTTCCCGAAAAAAAGAATTCTCATCCGCGCTTATCACCTATATAAGCAGTCATCTGAAATAAAACTGAAAACCATATAAATACAAGGATCCGGGCATGGAGATCACCATGCCCGGCTCTTTTTTATGCCATAGTTTGCCTGCTGCGGAGATTATTCAGCAGCGCCTGTCGGGACCTGTGAGTATCCCAGGTTTGCCTGCATGAATTCATCCGCATAGCCCGGCCACAGTGCGCATTCCGGTGTTCCCTTCAGTGCGCCTTCCTGTCCGACGCCGAATCCGTGTCCTGCACCTTCGAACATATCGATTCGTGCGGGTACACCCCTTGCAATAAATGCATCATACATTTCCTGTATATGATCAGCTGCGCCGGTTTCATCCTCTGTTCCTGCACAGGTATAAATAGCAGGCAGATTCGGATTTTCGCAGTCTTCTTCCAGATGTCCGCCATAGATCGGCATGGTAACATCCGTATCTGAGTTGACAGCATCGATCTCATCCGGTACGTAGGTGGAGCAGTATTTTGTCGGATTCAGATCTCCGTAGAGGAAGTTTACGGCACCCATAACGGTTCCCGCACCGCCTGACCAGCCACAGTCAGCGATCATGTCCTGTCCGCCCCAGCCTTCTTTTTCCGCATAGTAACGAACGATACGGATGGCTCTCTGCATATCCATGAAGATATCTTCATCAGAATACGGACGGATCCTTCTCTGAAGCACGAATACATTGTATCCCAGATCATTGAATACTTCGATGGCAGGATAAGCTTCACCGGAGTTGCTTCTGTTGCTCATACCGCCGCCTGATACTACGATCAGGTTACCCTTGGCCTGAGTCGGATCATCCAGCAGGCATTTTACCAACAGTGGAATGAATCCATAACCGTCAAGAGGTCCGTTATCAAGTTCTTCTTCTGTAAACGCTTCCCCGTCAAGGCAGGGCATATTGTCAGCATCCCACAGGAAGTATACGCCGTCAGCCACAGACTGCGTCAGCACCAGGTTCTTCTGCGCTTCAATAAACTCTTCCTTGCTGCCTTCCTTTTTCTGTTTCACATGCACACTTGCCTTGTACAGTGCATTAAAAGATTCTGCCTCCACCATCGGTTCAATGGACTGCACAAACTTGAAGTTACGCACGGAGAATTTGGAAAAGTCCTCATCACTCATGTCAGGAGACAGCTCCCACAGATACTCCAGAACGTCCTTGCAGTCAGCCTGTACTTCTTCTGATGCCGGTTCTTCCGCGGCTTCTTCAGCCGGTTCCTCAGCAACGGCCGCGTCATCTGCAGCTGCTCCGCCGAGTGCTTCCCATGCATCTGCTGCTACCGCATCGTCCCAGATCAGCTGGGCATCGCCGGTCATAAATCCGGTCTCATCATAGTTCACGCTTACGATCCCGTCATCAACCGTTCCTTCCAAGACCTGGTCTTCATCAAAGGCTTCCCAGGCAAGATAAAATGCCGTGAAGTCATCATTGGTATAAGCTGTGACCTCAGCATCGCCGAACCCATAGGTTCCGTCAAACACCTCCATCTGTGTGTAGCCTTCCGGAGCAGGCTGAGCCAGCACTGCGCTGCCCATCGTCAGCACCATTGCAGCTGCAAGCAGGATTGCAAATACTTTTTTCATGTTTCCCTCCTTATAAAGTGTTTTATCTTATATTATTATCATATGTTTTTTTCGTTCAAATTCAAGTTTCAGTTCGTAAACAGTCATATTGCATTCGTAAAATGCTGACAGGCAGTCCGTACTGTACCGATGCGTATAGGATTACTGCAGGATCATCACTCTGGCTGTACCGATGATGGTTTCCATGTGGATATCCACTCCATTTTCATAATCGCCGAAAATATATTCATGGCGCTGCATTGTCACATCATACAGAAAGTCGCTTTCAAACAGATCACTGATCGTTGCCAACTGTACATGAAAGGCTGTATCTTCCGGAAGATACACATTCATATCATCATGCACTGTTTCCAGGTCATAGGTATCTGCCAGAACGCCTGTGATGTTGATCGCTCCGCCTGAAGAAAAGATATTGATATGATCAAGTTTCTGACCATCAGGAACCTGTACGAGGATCGATCCGTCTTCCTGGGTCTCAATGATCTCCGTGCCATCATAATATTCGACGGTTACGGCACTGTCTTCTGTATGTATATCAATGCTGTTTTCGGTTTCCCCTGTGGCAGCATTTGCATTGGACTGGTTGTAGCCTAAATTGGCCTGCATGAATCTGTCGGCTTCTTCCGGCCAGTGGGATGCTTCCTCGGTTGTATGCATCGAACCTTCCGCACCACTTCCGAAGCCGTGTCCTGCGCCTTCATATACGATCAACTCGGACGGTACAACATCCTTTGCATTTTCATAATAGTTTTCCAGTCTCTGGGTTGCGCCGGTACTGTCTTCCGAACCGGCTACCATGAACAACGCCGGCCAGTAACCCGTTTCCTTCAGCATTTCGTCATTTCCTGTATATACCAGGATTGCCACATTGAACAGTGCAGGCGTTTCATCTATCTCATCCGGTACATAATCATCTGCACCCAGCTGATCCGGTGTTTCTGTGATATAAGCATTTTCGATACTGTTTATCACCTTCCATCCGCCGGCGGAGAAACCGCACAGAGCGATCATATCCATGCCTCCCCAGCCATTTTCTTCCCCCAGGGATTTCACCATTCTGACAGCTCTCTGCGTATCCAGATCAGAATCCTGTGTGGAATATGGCGCCATCCTGTTATTCACGACAAAGCAGTTATACCCCAGTTCGTTAAAGACCGGAGCCGTAGGAAATGCTTCGCCGTCATTCGTCCTGCTGCCGCCGGAGAACAGAAGAATGTTGCCCTTCGCCTGAGTTGGATCCTCCAGAAGATAAGTGATCATATATGGAATAAAGCCGAATCCGTCCAGTTTGCCGCCATCCAGATCTTCCTCTGAATATTCCATATTCCCATATACAGGCATATTGTCTTCATTCCACAGCCATAGGATGCCTTCTTCCACACTTTTTACCTGCTCAAGGTCTGCCAAAGCCTGCACATACTCTTCCCTGGCGCCTTCCTTTTCCTGGTTTAAATGAACGTTGGCCACATAAACCGCATGGAAAGAATCCTCTGTAAATAACGGCTCCCATTCCTTAACGATCTTATAGTTTCTTGCTCTTGCTGTTTCAAAAGCTTCGTCATCCATATCTGCGCTGATCTCCCACAGATATTCCTGCACATCATTCTTATTTTCCTGATCCTCAGCCGGTGCCGCCGGTACAGATACGGACAATGTCATCACCATAACCAGCATCAGGATCATTGCGACAGTTTTTTTCATTGTTTTCACTTTCCTCCTGAAAAAACATGTATTGTAAAGAAGCTTTCTCTTTTTATCATTATCGCCTGATCGTCTTCAAGCCTGATTTCGTAATCGGTTGTTTCAAATACGTAATCTGCCGTAATGTCCCGTGCTTTATCCTGTCATTTATGATAATGTATAATTATCAGAAAGGAGTGATTTTTTTATGAAAAGGACCTATAACAAACTGACAGCATTTGTTTTTTTGCTGGCGCTTATCCTGACAGCCATTCCGGCTGCAGCAGCCCCTGCAACAGGCGGTGAGAAAGATTATCTGGAAAATGCAGACCTGGTCTATCTGGGATCTGATTATTTTGCACAGGAAGGAGAAGCCATCGCTTCTGCCATCGCTTCTGCCAAAGAAGGCACCTACACTGTTGACGCAGTACCGGGTGCATCTCTTATCGGCAGGGAGGAAACCTCTTACGTATCCAGAGCGGATCATCTTACAAACGAAGACAAACGAGTTCTTCTGGTTGAGCTTCCGAATCAGAATCTCGGTGAAGATCCCTCCTGGGGAAGTTTTGACTATACCTATGACAAAACGCTGTGCGATACGGATACTCTGATCGGCGCACTGGATTATATCTTTAACGTTGCCAGAGATACCGAAATGGTAGGCGTACTGGTGATCCCTCCGACAGCAGAAGGTGATGCCTATCAAGAGCTTGAAGCAAAAGCCCGTGAGCTGCAGGAAAAATGGGGATATCTGATCATTGACCTCCGTGATCAGGACAATCCGGCAGATGTGATCCTGACGGAACTTGGCGATTATCTTACCACTCTTCGCTACAACTATAAGAATATGTTCATCTATGCAGGAAACCTGCCGCAGTTTGATCCGGAAAACTACGAAACCAACCCGGATTCACCGCTTAAGGGACTGAATATCATCCAGCTGGGATCCTCTGTGACTTTTGGTTCAGGCTCCATGGAAAACTCCTTTGTGGAATTCATCGCACAGATGACAGGCAGTGAATATGTGAAAGAAGCTGTTCCCGGAACGACCATGAGTAATCTGGCAACCCAGGCGGATACCTCTTACATAAACAGAATGCTGGAAAACCTGGACTCGGAGATGCATGCAGATCTGTTCCTGTGCCAGCTGTCCACCAATGATGCTTCCAAGAGAGTCCCGCTCGGTGAAATATCCGATTCGGAA
>R26__coassemble_537_pt1 | contig 23063 bp, 17 predicted proteins | sample R26__metabat2_high_PE_046 | metagenome-assembled genome bin R26
CTGGAATACTGCTCTTTGGTAATGAAATCCATCGTTTCCTGCAGCGTCCAGGTGCTTTCCACGGCACGGATATTCTTTCTGTGGGTCATGATCTCCGACGCGGAAGTTTCATCCAGGTCAAATATGTTACTGATCATCTCGGCTTCGCTTTCCTTGATCAGTCCCTGATCCTGGCTTTCTTCCAGCATGGATACAATTTCTTCCTCTACCTGGGTGCCCTTCTTAGATCGGAACAGTCTTGAAAAAATACCCGATCGACTGCCATCTTCCATATAAAATATGTATCTCCTTTTTTCAGCAGTAGTAGTCTGCATGAATGCAGACCCTGATTCATTTTACCAAATCCGTTTCTATTACGCAATGAAAAAGATCAGTGATAGATACGCGGTACCCGTTTCGAAATACCGCATACAAACTCATAATTAAAGGAGCCTGCAAGTTCAGAGATCTCCTCCGCCGTGATGCACAGATCCCCGGATCGTCCCACCAGGATGACCTCATCGCCTTCGCGGACTTCCCCACACTTTCCTTCCAGGGGGTTCGTCACATCTACCATCATCTGGTCCATGCAGACTCTTCCGACGACAGGATATTTGGCTCCTCCTATCAGTACATAGCCTTTATTGGACAAGCCTCTGTTATAACCGTCCGCATAGCCGGTCGGTATGGTCGCGATCACGCTTTCTTCCGGAGCCGTCCAGGTGCTCCCGTATCCGACAGGAGTTCCTGCCGGAATCTTTTTCACCATGATCACATGGCTTCTGAGGGACATCGCAGGCTCCAGCGGGATCTGCCTGACATAGCAGGAAGGATAAAGACCGTACATGGAGATCCCAAGCCGTACCATGTCCAGCTGCGCCTCCCGAAGACAGGTTGCGGCAGCGCTGTTCGCACAGTGTCTGACAGGAAAATGAAGTCCCTCTGCTTCCAGTTCCGACAGGAACCGTCTGAACACATCCAGCTGATCGAGTGCCCGGTCCGTTGTTTCATCATCTGCGTTGGCAAAATGCGTAAAGATCCCTTCCATCCGGATCCCGGGCAGAGAGGCGATCTCTTTCAGGACCTGCACAGATTCCCGGGACGGAAAAAAGCCGATCCTGCTCATGCCGGTATCCACTTTGATATGGATCGGCGCATCCTTCACCTGCTCACTCCCCGCCTGGGAAATAAGCCGTTCATGAGCAGCCGACAGACCTTTGGCGATCGAAAGATCATAGACCGTGAGGCGGATCCCGTTCATAATGGCTGACTCATACATGGAAGGATGGACATATCCCAGGACGAGAACAGGCTTCCAGATCTGATGCTCCCTCAGTTCCAGTCCTTCCTCGATCGTCGCCACAGCATAAAAATCCACCAGATCCGATACCGCTTCCGCGACCTGTACGGCTCCGTGCCCGTATCCGTCTGCTTTGACCACGGCGCAGGTTTTGACATGTTCCGAGAGATTTTTCTGTATCTTCAAAATATTAGAGCGGATGGCATTCAGATCCACATCCGCCCATAATCTGTAATACTGATATTTTTCAGGCATACTCCTAAACCCCTGTTATTTTTTCTCATTGCATATCCGGTATGACAGTTCCAGAAGAGAATCCAGAAGATGCACATCCTTGACGATCGCGTCCTCCGGAAGCTGAAGATCGATATTGGTAAAGTTCCAGAAATAGCGGATCCCTACCTGATACAGAAGAACAGACATTTCCCTTGCTCTTTCCACCGGGATCGTCAGCGCTGCGATATCAATGTTATGGGTCTTTACATATTCTTCCGCTTCTGAGATCGCGCGGATACGCACGCCGTTGACGCTTTTTCCGCATAAGGATTCGTCTACGTCAAACAGGCTGCAGAAAACAAACCCATGTTCAGAAAAGCCGTTGTATTTTACAAGAGCACGGCCCAGATTTCCGGCGCCGAGAACGATGATATGATGATCCTCCTCCACGCCAAGTATCTTCCCGATCTCCTTATACAGGCTTTTTACATTATAGCCATATCCCTGCTGTCCAAATCCGCCGAAATGGTTCAGGTCCTGTCTGATCTGAGACGCAGTAGCCTTCATGAGATGGCTGAGTTCTTCAGAGGAGATCCTTTCAGCCCCCTGGTCGATCAATTCTTTCAGGTACCTGTAATACCTCGGTAATCTGGAAATCACTGCCTTGGAAATCTTATTGTTCATGTTAAATATTATAGTTTATCTTATAAGATAGTCAAATCCTTTTTGTAGATTATTTAACATACTTTCCGCCCTGTCCGGATTCGTCAGAATGCTTAAAAAACTGCAGAAATCCGGAGAATTTTCTAACTCTATTTTTTTGACTAACATTTTGTAAAATGTTAGTATTATTCAGTTACAGTTACTATTATCATCAATCCGTTCAAAAGGAGAACTCATATATGATCAGTGTTAATAACGTTACCCTCCGATTCGGCAAAAAAGCTCTGTTTGAGGATGTAAATATCAAATTCGTGGAAGGAGAATGCTATGGTCTCATCGGCGCCAACGGAGCCGGAAAATCCACATTCCTTAAGATCCTGACCGGACAGCTCGAGCCTTCCAAAGGCGATGTGACGATCACCAAAGGACAGCGCCTGTCTTTCCTGGAGCAGGATCATTTCAAATACGATGATCTTACGGCTATGGATACCGTGATCCAGGGAAATGCCCGTCTTTATGAGATCATGAAGGAAAAAGAAGCCATCTATGCAAAAGAAGATTTTACCGAGGAAGACGGGATACGGGCCAGTGAACTGGAATCTGAATTTGCGGAAATGGACGGCTGGGAGGCAGAAAGCAACGCCGCCACTTTGCTGAACGGTCTCGGTGTGGAAACGGAATTCCATTACACCCTTATGAAAGACCTGCCGGGGCCTTTAAAGGTCAAGGTCCTCCTTGCACAGGCACTGTTCGGCAATCCCGATATCCTTCTTCTCGACGAGCCCACCAACCACCTGGATCTGGACGCCATCGCATGGCTGGAAGAATTCCTGATCAATTTTGACAATACCGTTATCGTCGTCTCTCACGACAGGTACTTCCTGAACAAAGTCTGCACACAGATCGCGGATATCGACTACGCCAAGATCCAGCTGTATGCCGGAAACTATGATTTCTGGGTGGAATCCTCTGCCCTGATCATCAAGCAGATGAAGGAAGCCAACAAAAAGAAAGAGGAAAAGATCAAGGAACTCCAGGAATTCATCCAGAAGTTCTCTGCCAATGCCTCCAAAGCAAAGCAGGCAACTTCCAGGAAACGTGCGCTGGAAAAGATCGAACTGGATGAGATCCGTCCCTCCAGCCGCAAATACCCGTTTATTGATTTCCGCCCGGACCGCACCATCGGCAATGAAGTTCTGCAGGTGGAAGGTCTTACCAAGACGATCGACGGCGTGAAGGTGCTGGATAACATTACCTTCACCCTCGGGCACGATGACAAAGTCGCCTTTGTCGGTTCCAATGAACTGGCCAAGACCACTTTGTTCCAGATCCTGATGGATGAAATGAAGCCGGATTCCGGCACCTTCAAATGGGGCGTCACAACCTCCAGAGCTTATTTCCCAAGAGACTATTCCAAAGAATTTGATTCAGACCTGACCATTGCCGACTGGCTGACCGGCTATTCTGCCATTAAAGATGCCACCTATGTCAGGGGATTCCTGGGCCGCATGCTTTTTGCCGGCGATGACGGCGTGAAAAAACTCCGTGTCTTATCGGGAGGAGAAAAGGTCCGGTGCCTTCTTTCCAAAATGATGATCTCCGGAGCCAACGTGCTGATCTTTGATGAGCCTACAAACCATCTGGATATGGAATCCATCACAGCCCTTAACAACGGCCTGATCAAATATCCGGGCGTCGTGCTGTTTGCCTGTCGCGACCATCAGTTCGTGCAGACAACTGCCAACCGCATCATGGAGATCGTGGACGGAAAGCTCATTGATAAGATCACGACCTATGATGAATATCTTGCTGCAGATATTTCAGCAAGAAAACGTTCTGTCTATACGGTGAATGTGTCTGAGGATGAGGACTGATCATGGGATTTATCGACCTTCACGTACATTCCAATATTTCCGACGGATCTTACTCTCCTTCTGATCTTGTCCGCATGGCATGTGAGAAAGGGCTGTATGCTTTCTCACTGACCGACCACGACAGTGTCGCCGGGATCCCCAGTGCTTTGCTGGCGTCACATTCTTTTCCGGTCAGGATCATTCCGGGAGTGGAGATTTCCTCCGAACTGGCCGGCAAAGAGCTTCATATACTCGGGTATCATGTGGATTATACAGACCTTCGTTTCCAGGATATCCTGCATTCGATCGCTCAGTTCCGGGAAGAAAGGAACATCAGGATCTGCTCCCAACTCCGTGCCTACGATGTGGACATCGACTACGAGGCTGTCCGCGCTGCGGCCGGATGCAGAATGATCACCAGGGAACATATTGCGGCGTATCTGGTCGCCGGAGGATATGCGGGATCGATCCGTGATGCCTTCGACCGCTTTCTGGCCAAGAACCGGCCCTGCTTTATCCCTATGCGAAGAGTCAGCACCGCGGATGCCGTCAGAATCATTCAACAGGCGGGAGGCATTGCAGTACTTGCCCATCCGGTCCAGTACAAGCTGACCGATCAGGGATATCTTCAGCTTTTTACAATGTTAAAGACAATGGGCATCCGGGGTATTGAAGCGATCTATCCCACCAATACTGCAGAAGATGAGCAGAAGTTCCGCTCTATGGCACAAGAGCTCCACATGTTCATAACCGGAGGATCGGATTTTCATGGGCTGCTAAAACCGGGGATTGATATCGGTACCGGAAGAGGAAATCTGATGATTCCGCAGGAGATCCTGGAAAGCCTGAACTGACTTATATTACTTTATACTTATTAGGATTAGACTATGTCTGAATTAACGAAAAACGCGATCATTTATATGCCTGACGGCGAAGTCAGGGCAGTCTTTCATATCCTTCACGGGATGGCCGAATATCAGGGAAGATACCGTGAATTTGCTCATTTCCTTGCGGAACATGGTTTCGCAGTCGTTACCAGCGACCTGAGAGGCCACGGGATCAATACTGCCCGGGAAACAGAACTTGGTTTTTTCGGGGATAACGCTGTTTCCAGACTGGTTGGCGACGTTCACGATATCACGCAATATATCAAAGATCATTTTCCCCATATTCCCTGCTTTTTGTTTGGACATGGGATCGGAGCGCTTCTTGCCACGGTCTATATCAAAAAATACGACAACTATATTGACGGACTGTTTCTCAGCGGCATGCCGGCAGACAAACCGCTTCGTCCTGCTGCTGACCTGCTGACGATGGTGCTGATGGCTATGCGCGGGGAATATCATCGTTCTTCCTTGCTCAATTATCTGATCATGGGGTCTTACTACAGGCCATTTGCCAGGGAAGGATCCGAATTTGCCTGGCTGTCTTCTGACCGGGACAGCGTCCTGAAATATGAGATCAACCCGAAATGCGGATATATCTATACCCTGAACGGTTTCAAGACCATCCTGGATCTCATGAACCGCACCTATACAAAAGGAAGCTGGATCAAAAAACAAACTGAGCTTCCCATCCGTCTGTTCTGGGGAGAAGACGATTCCTGTGCTGCAGGCAAAAACGGTGTTTTAAAGACAGTCCACCTATATTCTGATAACGGATATACGGACGTGGGATACATCATTTATCCGGGGCAGCGCCATGAACTGTTTCAGGATTTCTGCAGGGAAAAGATCTGGCAGGATCTCCTTGAACAGGTTGAATCCTGCCTGGCAGCGATCCCGGACGTTCCGGAAAAAGCCGCCGCTACGCCGAAACACATTGTCCTGGAGGATTTTGTGGATCCGGAGATTGACAGACCAATGGTCCGGGATGAAAAACTGAACCTGGAAGAATATATCGACAAGGATGCCCATCCGAAGGTGGAGATGATCGACTTTGCCGACATCGAAGCAGTGATCTCCGGGGCCGGCTCTGAAGAAAGCTCTGCTTCTTCTGACTCTGAAGGATCAGACCCTGCTTCACAGAAAACCCCGCCGGAGGAAGAATTCCATCCTCTTGATGATTTCGATGGATTTAAGATCGATCCAAGTATCACAGATGGACTATAAAACCATAAGGGTATAGGCTCTTTCCGAGCCTATACCCTTCTTAAAATTCTGTCTTCTTTAAAACAAGTAGCGTCAACCCTACTAAAATTGGACTCTTCGTTAAAACAAGTAGGGTCCACCCTCCTCAAATTGTTCTCACCGCGAAAACAAGAAGGGTCCACCCTCCTCAAATTGAGCGCACCGCGAAAACAAGGAGGGTCTACCCTCCTCAAATTGAGCATATCGCGAAAACAAGAAGGGTTTACCCTCCTTAAAATAAGCACACCGCGAAAACAAGAAGGGTAAACCCTCCTCATATTAGACTCACCGTGAAAACAAGAAGGGTCCACCCTCCTCAAATCGGGCACACTGCGAAAACAAGGAAAAAGCCAGCATGACAACTGCATGCTGGCTTTCTTGTCGTAATTGAAAAATGTGTTTACTCAAACACTGCCGTATACTGGATGGAAGATACTTTGTCGCCGTCGATGATCACGGTAAGCTGTGCATCTCCTTCCGTCAGGATATAGGCGTTGACGCCGTTAAAACTGTCGGCTCCGTAGACTTCTTCCACTTTTTCCTTGGAGTCTCCGATACTGATCTTGTCCGCAGTAGAAACGGTATCATCCAGGAGCGTCAGGGAATTGACTCTGTCCTTGTCGCCATCCGGATAGGTCGTCATGATAAAGCTGGTAAATGTGTAATTCTTATCCAGACCGTCAAACGCGCAGCTTGTTTCCTCTGTATAGCTCTTTGCATCACCCAGAGCTTCGCAGATCGGAGCTGCTTCTGCCTTCATGGAGATCGGAGTACCTTTGTACGTAAAGGTAAATCTATCCGGCTGTGTGTCCTGAGCCTGTGCAGTCTCATCAACCGCCTGCGTCGTGTCTGCCGCTGCAGCTGCTGCAGCAGTAGTCGTCTGGTCGTCTTTTTTACCGCTGTTATCGCCTGAACCGCATGCAGTCAGCATTCCTGCTGCCAGGACTGCTGCGATCAGTAAACAAATCATTTTTTTCATATTAATTCTCTCCTTCAGGATCTATTACTGTTATATGGTCCGCAGACCGCAATGGTCATTCTACTATGTTTGTCAGTTCTTTTTCAAGTCTTTCTTTGCGGTTCATATAAGTTTCACATTTTTGTTCCCACTTCCGGGCGGTCTCTTCTTCCCCTCTGTGATCCTTTACCCCCAGTTCTTCCGAAAGGATCTTTCCAAAGTAACGGGAGAGCTTTTCGGCGCCGTAAACATTCAGATGAAGGCCTTGGTCATAGGTATCCGTATTCCAGTCGATCCCGATCTCATCCTGTTTTTCCAGGAAATTAAAATACTACAGCCCGTGTGGCTGTGCATACTGTGCCATCTGCTCTTCCCACTGATCATACCAGATCGGAGTAAGGGTCGGAGCCTTGACAAGGACCAGCTGTGTTCCATGCTCCTCACAGAGTTCGACCATCTTATCCAGATAATAGTAAGCATTATCCCCAAAGGAATAATCCACAAGCGGGATCACCGGATACTCATCTCCGACGGGATTGACCTTGACCTGCATCAGGTATCCGTTGTCCGTCACCTGATCTCTGGTAAACAGATAGCGGAAATCTTCCCCTGACAATTCCGACCAGCGGTCATGGTAGCGCAGGATCGGGAAAATATAACTCCATACGCCGTCTTTGGATCTCTCCTCTTTTGTCATGGAGGCATAGATGGAATTCCATTTGCTGGATGACCAGCGCATACCATCCAGGGTCATGCGGTTATATGCTTCCCGCTGGCTGGAGGCACCGGTATCGGAAGGCGTGTTGTATTTCATTTCCAGGACATTGAAGACCATGATATCCGGTGTTTCATACTTGAAGGTTTCTTCCATCAGGTAATAAGACTGCCAGATCAGCTGCTGGGCAGATCCTCTGATATAGGATGTGATCCCGTACTCTTCCCACAACGTGACGGGAGAGAAATTCTCGTACACTTCGCAGTCACTGATAAAGATCACATCGTTGCCGCCCGCATCTTCATAATACTCCTGGATCATGGCACCTTCCGGGATCTCTGACATAAATTTGGGCATTAAAAGTCCCTGCACCAGGAACAGAAGTCCGGCTGCCGCCAATACCGTTATGACAATAATGAGGATCAGTTTCTTTTTCATAAAATGTATCAGAACTGGTTGTAAATAAAACTGCTTGCATCATAGCCGATGCCGTAACTTCCGAACAGGATCACGGACAGCAGCAAAAGGAAAAGCAGTACATAGCGAAGTACTCTCGGAACCTTCTGGAACTTCACCCGGAAACTCACGTTATCCCTGCTGAAAAAGCTCACCAGGAACATTATGATAATGCCGCAGATCAGGATGATATAATCCGCCGCGGTAAGGCCGAGGTTCATCAGCGTTCCGTCCCACAGTACATGGAAATTGAACTGCCATGCAAGGGATCCGATCCGCCGGAAATAATCGCCGACATCATTGAACAGGTCAGTTGCCCTGATCAGGTTCATCAGGACAAACATCCGGATGATCTGGAAAACGTTATAGCCCCTTTTGTTTGACCAGGAAAAGCGATCATGAAACCTTTCATAGGCAGGATTCAGTTCTTCTGAGATCACGATCACCACACAGTTGATCAGTCCCCACAGGATAAAATGGAAATTAAATCCATGCCATACGCCTGTTCCCAGCCAGGTCAGCAAAGAGCCGATATAAACCGGGATCCGCATACCGAACCGGCCCAGTTTTGCCCTTGTCTTCAGCGCCAGCTTCAGCATGGGACCGGAGACCGTGATCGGATAAAAGATATAGCTCTTCATCCATTCATTCAGGGAGATATGCCACCTGCGCCAGTATTCCGCGATATTCTTGGAGAAGAACGGCCGGATGAAGTTTTCAGGCATCTTAACGCCCAGCGTCTCACCTACGCCGATCGCAATATCGATACCACCGGTAAAATCGCCGTAGATCTGCACGGCATAAAACACTGTCAGCACGAAGAAGGAAACGCCGGTATACTCTGTTCCTTTCAGCGTTCCGATCGCAACCGCGATCCGGTCTGCGATCACCAGCTTTTTGAAAAAGCCCCACAGGACTCTCTGGAGTCCGAACGCTACCTGTCTGCGGTCAAATGCATGCGGCGAAAACAGGGAATCTTTGAGCTGCTCCCATTTACTGATGGGCCCCTGTACAAGCTGCGGGAAGAAGGACACGAACAGCGCCAGCCGGAAGAAATTGCGTTCCGCCTGTGCCTTGCCCCGGTATACATCGATCACATATCCCATGGACTGGAACATATAAAAGGAAATACCAAAAGGCAGCCCTACCGAAAGAAAGGAAAAGACCGGTGATCCGCTCATGCTGTGCAGCGGATCCACCAGACATGCTTTGCAGAAAAAGAGGATCCCGAAATTCACCACGATCGTGATCACAAACCACAGCCGGTTCCTGGATTTCACCTCTTTTTTATATGCCTTTTTCTCTTCCTTGGACATCTCAGCCTTATGTTTCTTCAGATACAGATCCTGTCTCTGAAGATTCTCGTCCATATACCGTGTCACGAGATAGGTTGTGATGGTGGTGAACAGAATAAAGCCTATATATTTCAGGCCTGCAAGTGTATAAAAAGTATAACTGGCAACAAGAAGTACTATCCACTGTATCTTTTTAGGCAGTGCATAGTACAGGATGATCAGTATACCGAAAAATGCAAGAAAATCAATTGATGTAAAGGACATTCTTTATTCTTCGTCCAGTCTCTGGATCAGCTCCCAGATCGCTTCAGCAGAATTAAAGTTTTCAGGGATCAGTTCCTCTGCCGGGATCGCCACATCGAATTCTGCGTTGATCTCTGCCACCAGGGTAACGATATCAAAAGAATCAAAGATCTTGCCGTCGATCAGGTCGTCTGCAAGTTCGAAGTCCACTTCCGGATGTAATCCTTCAAGAATTTCTAATAACTGTTCCATTTATTTTTCCTCGTTATATTTATTTTTCAATGAGACTCTGTCGATCTTTCCGTTAGCAGTATAGGGCATATTCTCCAATTGGACAATCACATTCGGGAACATATATCTGGGAAGTTTTTCCTTGGTGAATTCCGCCACTTCCGCCCTCGTTGCATCGCCGACATAGTATAACACGATTTTCTTCTTAATGTCATCAAATATGCAGCAATTTGTCCGGATCCCTTTATGCATATTCACAACGACTTCGATCTCGCCCAGTTCAATACGGTGTCCCATGTGTTTGATCTGATAGTCCTTGCGGGAAACATAGCACAGTTCTCCCCGTTCATTGTACCTTCCCAGATCCCCTGTCCTGTAGATGGTCTCCGGATACATGTCGTTAAGAGGGTTCTGGATAAACGCTTCCCTGGTCTTCTCCGGATTGTTGTAATAGCCGAGCGTCAGGCAGGTTCCCTTTACGCAGATCTCACCCACCTCGCCGAAAGGAGTCTGTGTAAGATCATCATTCAGAAGAAGAATGGAGGTATTGTGGAAGGGTCTTCCTACCGGAAGGGTCTCGTCCAGCGCAAATTCCCGGTCCACTTTATAATAACAGCATACCCCTGTCGTCTCTGTCGGCCCGTAAAGATTGACATACAGAGCATCCGGCAGGACTTCTTTCCACATGTTCAGCTGTTTGATCGGAAAGACTTCTCCCACGAATACAACACGTTTGATATATTCCGGCCGGATCTTCTCAAACGTCCGGAAAGAGGAAACGATCGTCAGGGCTGATGCCGCCCAGCAGATGGTGTTGATCTTATGTTCATTCAGGAATTCCACCAGCTTGATCGGGAACATGAACAGGGATTTCGGGATAATATGAGTCGTGGCGCCGAATTTCATGGTGGGCACGATCTCCTTCAATGCGGCGTCAAAATAGAACGGCGCCTGGTTTCCGTATACCGTATCGGAATCAAACTGAAGCACTTCCGACAGGTTTTCAATATAATCGATCACAGACCGGTGGCAGGCCAGCACTCCTTTGGGCACTCCTGTGGAACCTGAAGTAAAGACCGCGTAAATAGGATCTATATCGGTCTGGGCATCACGCACTTTTTCAAGCGCTTCTTCATCGATCCCTGTCTGAACGATCTGGCTGTACTGACAGACTTCCCCGTCAAAGCCGTATTCCCGGATCATCTCCCCTGTGGTCTCATCACAGATGACCATACCTGCCTTCACGGTCTGGATGATCAGTTCGATCCTGTGCTTCGGCATCTCTTCATCCAACGCCACATAAAAACAGCCGGCATAGATCACGCCCAGATAGGCAGCGATCGCTTCCGGTGTCTTTTTCATAAAGACAACGACCGGTTTTTTATAGTAGCCCTTCTGATACAGAAAAGAACCGACTGCCCGGGACGCCTCATAAGTCTGACGGAACGTCAGTGTGCTGTCCTGTGCGCAGAATGCCGTTTTGTCCGGCACCTTCAGAACGGTTTCTTCCAGATACTGCAAAATATTTGTATACTGCATGATAATCACTCCATCGATCAAGCTGTGATCAGCTCTTTATATTCTTCTTTCAATACAGATCCGCATGAGATCAGGGACTGCTGGGCAAGAACCTCCATAGCGTCGATATATCCCGGTCCGATATCATAGTCTCGCTTCACCAGGGACAGCTCCGTACATCCCAGGATGATCGCCTCCGCTCCGTTGGCTTTCAGTTCGTCGCCGACAGCCCGGAACCGGTCCATCTCCACCGGACGGTTTGCCTTCACATTCTGATAGATCACATGCATAACGTCTTTCTGCCGCTCCTTGGAGGGACAGACGATCTGCATGCCGTTTTCTTCCAGTTCCTTGCGGAACAGTCCGGTATTCATGGTGCCGTCTGTTGCCATGACGCCGACCTTTGTGATCCCCCGTTCCTTCAGATAGTGAACCGTTGCCCGAATGATATTCACAAAGGGTTTGTGGAGGGACTGTTCCAGTTCCTCCTGGAAATAGTGGGCCGTACAGCATGGCATAGCAAGAAATTCTACTCCCTGCTCTTCCAGCTTTGCCGCGATATTAAGAATGACCGGCAACGGACTTTTCTTGGTATGGTCCAGAATGTAAGATGTTCGGTCAGGTATGGACGGGATATTGTAAATGATCATGTCCAGATGATCCTGATCCGTGGAAGCATCTGTCATCTTGATCACCAGTTCCATAAAAAAAGACGTCGCAATGGGACCCATGCCCCCGATCACGCCAAGTACTTTCTTACCATTTACCATTCCTGCTCCTCCAGCCTTCTAAAGGCATCAACACATGATCAGCTCCAGTCATACACACCGTACTGTGCGGAAATATCCTCCGGTACCGGCATGCTGTTATACGGGGTCGCAGGATAATCAGACTTGATATGGTAATGAGTCCCTCCGTGCTGTGCCGAGATCTCATCCAGCCGGCCATCGCTGATCATGCACATATTCGGCCGCTGACTCCATTCCGTCCAGTTGGTGGCATCTACATGATACCAGGTGTTGCCGCCGTCCAGTGAGACCATATTCCAGAAATGTCTGGTATAGGCTTCATCGGTCTGGATCGGTATATTCATGATCCCCAGACGGTCCAGCAGAAGTTTGACAGAAGCATAGCTTCCGTAACAGTCGCCGCGGTATTCACTCAGCATCTTATAGCCTTCCCGGATATAATTTCTGGTATAATCCGTCAGAACATAAGGGATCTCCCGGACATAATTGTAGACTGCCCATACTTTGTGAAGATCGTCCATACCGTCATAAGTGATCTGAGAGATGATGATATCGCACAGTTCATTGGCCTTCATCAGGTAATATTCATCTGAATCCGGTTCCATGACATGAATATTGACGGTCTTGCTTGTGGTGTTTCCCACACTGTCCGTCGCACTGTAAATTACCGGATAGGTCCCGATCTTCGTCACATCCACTTCGCTGTTATCGATCTCAAGATCCAGATCTTCGTCATAATCGTCTTCCACTTCGGCAAAGCTTTTATAAGAGATCGCATCGTTCCAGAAAACATAAATATCATCGTCCACATAGATGACCGGTGCCGAGGTATCATGATATACCTCCAGCTTCAGGTTCTTATCTGTATAATTGCCTGCTTCATCTGTAAAACGTATGACGATATCCTGGATGCCGTCCGCTTCAAAATCCGGTTCCTTGATATAGCTCATCCGGACATCTGAAATATCGCTGATACTGTCTGCAAACTCCTCTATACTGTAGACCTTTCCGTTTGCGGAAACCGCGTCATGAACAGAAACCACCGGCGGTTTTCTGTCCCGCAGGACGATCAGGTCATGATCGGGAGAATTCTTAACAATATAAAGGAGGCCTGTCACCGCGATCACAGCGCCTAACAAAACCAGCATCACAGCAAACGCGGAGATAAATCTCATTGTGCGTCTTCTGTCATTCCGGAACAGTTTCCTCTGTCTGTATATTTCATTCAGCTGTGCGTTCTCACTCGTACTCAATTGTCACCTTCAAATCCGTTTTCGGTATCTTCAAAAACCTGTTCCACATATTCTTCTTCATATGGGATCTCTTCGATCACTCCGGGAGCAGGATCCGCTTCTTCATAGGAACCGGGATCAGCCGGAACATCATAATCTTCCGAAACCATATCTTCAGCCCCGTCATAAGACTCTTCATACGCAGCCGGATCATAAGCAGTGTCATCATAATTGTAGTCGTATTCCGTCCAGTCAGACGCTTCCCAGTAATTCGGTACCTGATAGGACTCCCAGCCATCGTTGTTCCATCTTTCGTCATTCGGGTCGTACTGTGCTTCCACATCGATCAGGCCGCCTTCATAGATCACCTCACGGTCTTCATCTGTCCAGAAGTCCGCCTCAGGTGTAGAAGGATAATTGACCAGATCCCAGGCGTGGATCAGCCGTCCGTCCGAAGTAATATGTCTTCTGGTAAACTCTGACAGATATTTGTCGCTGACAAGGCACAGGATCCCATCTTCCCCCCAGCTCCAGCAGCAGGGGTCAAAATGCCACCAGGTCGCACCGCCGTCAATACTGACCAGACACCAGTAATGCACATAGTTGTTGTTGTTCCGGACCTCCATCACTTCATAGCCGAGCCTGGAAAGGAGCAGCCTGGAAGCGGAGTAATAACAGAAGCAGTCTCCTTCCCTCTTTGTCAGCATCCAGTAAGCGTTCTGCATCCAGTCCTCTGAATGGACCTCGTCCACATATCCGATGGCATGAAGATACTCATAAACTTTCAGGCATTTCATTTCATCGGAGATCGTATCATCCGGAATGATCGTTTCCAACACCAGATCCGCCAGTTTATTGATCTCTTCCTGGCTGATCAGGTTCGTGCCGGCAAGAACCGTCACTGTCGTCACCTCTCTGGTAACATTGCCGTCCGCGTCCCTGGCGACATAAGTGATCGGATAAATACCGGGAGTGGTAAGATCCACTCCTTCGTTCTCGATCTCCAGGACCGGGGAAGGATCGTTATCATCCTCCAGATAGACGCCGTCTTTATAGGCAACCGAGTTGCCGGCGTAAACGACGATCGGGATCACGCCAAAGATTTCGGGAGCGGCGGAATCTCCATACAGGGAAGATGCCGTAACGGACTCCGGTTCCGTCTTCGGAGCTTTTACGAGATCCGTGACCACATTGTCCTTTGGCTTTAAGAGGGCCAGTCCTGCGATCACAAGAGCCAGGACCACAATAATAAGCGAAGCCGTGATAATGATCGTCGAGATCTTTGTTTTTGCTCCGCTCTTTCTGTCTCTGGAAAGATCATCGTAATAGTCGTTGTACTCATCGGCACCGAAACTGCGGGCTGCTGTCCTTGATTCACCATAGTACTCTTCTGTCCGAATGATCTTTGCCTCTTCGTTCAGATATATTTTATTTATCTTTTTAGCAGTCCTGCGGGAATACAGCCTCGCCGTCCTGCTTCCGGTTGTTCTGTTATAAGAAGATCTTTTACCTGATCCGGTACGCATAACTACTTCCTGCTGTGTATGTTTTCAAGTTATTGTACTATCCTTGGACCCAAAGGTCAAATTTATCACAGAATCTGCACAATTTCCATACATTTTTTCAAGAATTTCCTTTTAACACAGGCTCTTATTCCATGATACGGAATGCTGAGATGACCGCCTGGGGAGTAGTGTCCCCCCGGAATTCATTGATCATCGGATAATAAAGGATCGAGATGAGACTGCCGTCTTCCAGTTTCTCATATTGCTGACGGATATGATCTTCCTGGCCGAACATGATGCCGTCTGCTACGAAACCGCTTTCATCCTGCAGGGACAGCTTCAGCACGTTCCTGTTTCTGCCTAAGATACTTTTTCTCAATACTGTGACCTTATTCTGTCCGAAAACCGGTTTTTCATTATCTGTTCCGAAAGGTTCCAGAAGATCCAGTTCCTTTGTGAAGACCTCATTAATGTATTTAAAAGGAAGAGCCATATCGATCCAGACGACCCTCTCCAGATCAGCAAGATCCTGCCGGCAGGAGGCATTCAGGCACTTTGCAAACCGGCTGACGGTTTCTTCATCCGTCCCTGCAGACTTTAATGTAAAACCGCAGGCCTTGGCATGTCCTCCGCATTTTTCAAATAATTCCGGATGTTCTCTGAGGCCTTCGATCAGATTATAAGAATCTATGGAGCGCCCTGAACCCTTCAGAGCATTCTGCGACCTGGTGATCACGATCGCCGGTCTGTTGTATTCATCCTTTAACCTTCCGGCCAGGATGCCGGCGATACTTTCATGGGCCATAGGAAGAAACACTACCAGGATGCTGTCCTGCGACGGTCCTGCCTGCTCTTTTTGCCGGATCATCTCAATGGCTTCTCTTTCCCAGGCGGATGTCATGGTCTTTCTCTGCTCGTTCAGCTCTGACAGTTCCTTTGCCAGCATCCGGGCTTTCTGCGGATCTTTTTCACATAGAAGTTCATAGGCCAGTCCGGCATTTTTCAGTCTTCCGGCAGAATTGATGCAGGGCGACAGGATATACGCGATCGAACGGGAGTCCATTAAGGACATATCCATTCCGCGTTCCTGTGCCAGGGCAAGAAGGCCGGGGCTGTTCGTATTGCGAAGTCTTCTGATTCCTTCGGAAGCAAAGATCCTGTTCTCGTCTTTTAACGGTACGATATCTGCGATCGTAGCGATCCCCGCATATTGAAGCAGCTCGTCCAGCAGATCGTCCAGACCGGTTTGAAACAGTCTGTTGTATGCCTGTACAAATTTATAAGCAACGCCTGCCCCGCAAAGTTCCCGGAAGGGATAAGAGCAGTCTTTCTGCTTGGCGTCAATGATCACATTGGCATTCGGCAGGTTTTCTGTCGGTTCATGGTGATCTGTCACGACCACATCGATCCCGTATCTCCTGGCGGTTTCTACGGCATCGAAGGAAGAGATCCCGTTATCGCAGGTAATGATCAGAGAGATCTTATTCTCATTTGCTTCTTCTGCCATCACCGTGCTCATACCATAGCCTTCCGACATACGGTCCGGCAGCCTGACATCTGCATGAGCCCCCGCCGCGGTCAGGAACTGCTCCAGGATATAACTGGCACAGACACCGTCGGTATCATAATCTCCCATGATCCGGATGCGTCCGCCGTTTTGTATGGTATCATGTGTGATCCGGACGCCCTCCTCCATTCCCTTCATCAGAAACGGATCATACAGATCTGATACATCTGCATGAAGATATTTCCGGATCTGCTCTGTTCCTTCAATATCCCGGTTTCTGAGGATCCGGGCAAGAAGCGGGCTGATCTGGAACTGTTTTGATATACCGGCAAAATCTGCCTTTTTTGAATAGATTTTCCAGACTTCCATATTCGTCAGATCATCTGCACGGCGCAGAATCCTGCGTATAATACAAGGAGCACGATCCCCTGCCAGCGATAGAGCCTGCCCTTTACAAGTGCCGGTACGACCATGATCAGCATGACCAGGAGCATCAGGGGAAGGTCCAGTACAAGGGAAGCGTTATGTCCCCACAGCATTTTGGAGGACGGAAGGTCAAAGGGCTGGATCGTAATGGAGATCCCGCTTACAAGCACCAGATTGAACAGGTTCGCGCCGATGATATTGCCGACGGAAAGTGCCCCATGACCTTTTGCCAGTGAAGTAATGGCTGTGACAAGTTCTGGAAGGGATGTTCCCAGCGCAACAAAGGTCAGGGCGATCACAGTCTCCGGAACGCCAAACCCTTCCGCGATCTTTGTTCCGTTATCTACCAGGAGCCTGGCACCGACAGCGATCAGGGCAGCCCCCAGGACCAGGAACAGGACCATTTTCCAGACAGGCAGTTCTTTTCCTTCAGGTTTCTTCTCCTGTGTTTCCGCTGCAGCGCTGATCTTGCTCTTTCCAAAGCTCTGCTTTACACTGATGACCATATAGGCAACAAACATCGCAAGCAGAATGATCCCAGTTACTCTGGTAAATGTCTTGGTGATATAAGAGATCACACAATACACGGCAGCCGCTGCGAAAAATGCAATGGAAGGAACGACCAGGTGCTTTCGATCGATCTTTGCAGGACGGATTGCCATGGTAAGCGCCGAGATCAGCGCTGTGTTGCAGATAATAGATCCGATGGCATTTCCGTAAGCCAGGTCCCCATGTCCGGTAGCTGCCGAAGTAGCTGATACCATGACTTCCGGAAGGGTCGTGCCGATGGCAACGACCGTTGCTCCGATCAGGATCTCCGGCAGGTTCAGTCTGTGGGCAAGGCTTACAGCTCCGTCTACAAACCAGTCGCCGCCTTTGATCAGGCAGATCAGTCCCAGTATAAATAACAAAATCGGGATTAACATTTTTTCTCCTTGTATCACATGAATAAATCCCGGAGACCCTGCACCGGTCAAAAAGCGAATGATATTGAACTTTTTGACCGATGCAGGGTCTCCGGAATCATTATTTCCCTGATCTACACAGGAAGGTGATTACTGTTTGCGGTTTTTCTTCTTACGGTTCGGGTTCGCTGTGATCTTCTTCACTTCCTGAACCGTTTCCTTTGCTTTTTCTGCGGGGCCTTCGACAGCGGGCTTGACAGCCTTGACGCCTTTTACGTCCAGACGGTCATTCTTCTTATGGAGCATATAGAAGAGAGAGCCTGCCAGAAGGACGGAGGAGAATGCACCGGCTATGATACCGACTGCAAGCGGAAGAGCGAATGCCTTCATGGACTCAACGCCCAGGATATACAGGAACAGGACGGTCACGAAGGTAGTCGCTGAAGTCAGGATACTCCTGGTCATGGACTGGGAGATACTTCTGTTGACTACAAATTTCAGGTCGTGATTGATCGTGGCATCCGCCAGGTTCTCCCTGATACGGTCGAAGATAACGATGGTGGCATTGATCGAATAACCGACGATCGTCAGGATGCAGGCGATAAAGGAATTGCCTACAGACAGCCGGAAGATCGCGAAAAAGGCGATAACGATCATAACATCATGCAGAAGACAGATTACGGAAGAGATGGCGAATTTGAACTTGCGGAACCGGATCCAGATGTAAAGCAGCATCAGGACTGCCGCAATGATCAGGGAAACATAAGCGTCTCTTAACAGTTCCGAACTGATCGTGGAACTGATGAAAGTTGTCTCGAAGCTTTCCGGATCGGCACCATAGGTTTCCTCCAGAAGCGTCTGCATTGCCTCTCTCTTGTCCACATCCAGGGTCTGGGTCTTGATCACGTACTGGGTAGAACCGGTAACTTTCTGTCCTTCGATATCATTGCTTCCGATCACTTCGGCAATCGCCGGTTTGATCTCATTGTTGAACGAATCGATCGTAACGTCTTCCGGGAAGTCCACGGTGGTGCTGACACCGCCGACAAATTCAATGCTCATGTTCAGAGCACGGTTGCCGGAAGCGCCGCCGACGATCATGGCCACGATACCTGCACAGATGCAGACGATCGCAATGATAAATGCTACCGCTCTCTTTCCGACAAAGTCGAACGCCTGCTTCACAGACTTCTTTGCGGAAGCGAACATGGAAGGTTTGTCGCAGCCCATATAGAGCATGCTGAACATTAATACTCTGGTGACCAGAAGGGAGGTGATGACGCTGAGAACGATACCGATAGCCAGGGTCATACCGAAACCGTTAACCGTACCTGATCCGAAGATCATAAGAACAATAGCGACGATCAGGGTCGTGATATTGCCGTCCAGGATGGCAGAAGTGGATTTCCTGAAACCATTCTTGATCGACTGTTCAATGGAATAGCCGGCATTGATCTCTTCCTTGATACGGGCATTGATGATCACGTTGCCGTCTACTGCCATACCGATGGTCAGTATGATACCGGCGATACCCGAGATCGTAAGGGTCAGGTTAAATGCGTTCAGCAGCAGAAGGATCGCTGCGGTATAGAAGATCATGGCCAGTGCAGCCGCAAGACCCGGGATCCTGTAATAGATGATCATGAAGATCATGATCAGCAGGATGCCGATCAGGCCGGCGATCAGGGAAGTACTGATCGCGTTGTCGCCCAGTTTTGCGGAAACGACTTTGGAAGATACTTCCTCCAGTTCCAGGCTCAGGGAACCGATACGGATCGTGGAAGCCAGCGTAGTGGCTGCTTCATAAGATTCCATACCTTCGATGATACAGTTGCCGTCGGAGATCACAGACTGTACTCTCGGACTGCTGACCACCTCGCCGTCATATACGATATAGATGATCTGGTTCAGATACTTGGCTGTTGCATCCGCGAATTTTGCTGCCCCTTCCTCATTCAGCTGGAGCTGTACAACAAATTCAGAAGAACCCGTTCTCTGATCGGACTGGCTTGCCGCCTGTGCATTGGCAATATCTGTACCGGAGACCCAGACAGTCGGATTGTCGTAATCAGTCGCTCCTGATTCTGTCGTCTGGTCATAGGTGACAAACTGTAAGGAACCGGGGCGTCCCAGTTCATCGATCACAGTCTGGGTATCATAAACACCCGGGATCTCTACGGTGATCCGGTTGGTACCTTCCTGATAGACAGATGCATCCGTACTGTACTGCTGCACACGCAGCTGCAACTTGTAGATCGTGTCCGCCATATCCATTGCGGAAGGATTCTCCTCCACCGTCTGGTATGTCACGCTGACACCGCCTCTTAAGTCAAGGCCGAGGGTAATGTTTCTAGCTGCACCAATGTGTCCGCCGCCGAATCCGATGCCGGCGACCAGACAGCATCCGATAATCACGATTATCGAGATGATAAAGATAATAACATGTTTTGTTCTTTTCATATCCCTTCCTCTTTCCAGAATCAGTTTAACTGGGGTATTTTAACATTTCAGCCCTGTATTGTCTACAAATAATATCAGCTTCTCAAAAAGACATCGATCTCGCCGAGTTTTTTGACGATCTTTTCCATGATCGGGGTCACGTCCCCGTCTTCCAGCGTTCTGTCGCTGGCGCGGAACCGGACGGTATAGGCAAGGGATTTTCTGCCTGCCCCCACCTGCTCTCCTTCATAGATATCAAACAGTTCATAATGCTCCAGCAGTTTTCCGCCGCAGGATTCAATGATCTCTTCGATCTGTCCGGCACGAACGCTCCTGTCCATGACAAGGCTCAGATCCCTGGATACCGCAGGGTATTTGGGGATTCCCTGATACTTCCTTGCAAAGGAGACTTTTTCATACAATCCTTCCACATCGATCTGGGCGGCATACGTTCTCTTTGCCAGGCCATAGTTTTTCACAACGGTCGGATGGACTTCTCCAAGGACTGCCACAGGAGTGCCTTCGTAGGAAAGGATCGCCTGACGTCCCGGATGGAAAAACGGAAGTTCTCCTGTATTATCATACCTGCGGTGTCCTGTGAGCCCCAGTCCGTCAAACAGCTCTTCCACAGCACCTTTCAGGTTGAAGAAATCGCCTTCTCCGAAAAAGCCCAGGGACAGTGTCATGCGCTCGTCCGGAAGTTCGGTAAGCGGCAGCTGTTTTGCAATATAGACGTTGGACAGTTCGTAAAGAGCTGCCTCTTTGTTCCTGCGGTTATAATTGGTCGCAAGGGAGGTGAACAGTCCGTTCAGGAGGGAGGTCCTCATAATACTGTAATCCTCTCCCAGCGGATTGCTGATCACGATCGCCTGCCTGTGGGGATCTTCGGGATCCAGAAGACATTTGTCAAATACCTTCGGGCTTTCGAAGGAATATGTCATGGCCTCTGAATAGCCTGCAGCCTGCATCTGCTCCCGGATCACTTCATTCACCCGGAACTTATAGGTCAGTTTCCCGCTGGCTCCCTTCATCGCCGGGAGAGTGGTCGGGATCTTGTCATACCCGTAGAATCTGGCGATCTCCTCGGCGATATCGGCTCCCCGCAAAAGATCCTGCCGGAAAGACGGGATCGTAAGCAGACCGCTTTTTTCCTCGTACCCGATCTCCAGCGCCGGGAAATAGGAAAGCATTTCCTCTTTGGAAATATCCGTGCCCAGGTAGGCGTTGATCCTCTCAGGATCAAATGCGATCGTTTTTTCCTGCACCGGTTCCGGATAAAGGTCGATCATGCCACCTACCACATCGCCGGCGTCCAGCTCTTCGATCAGCTGGCAGGCTCTGATGATCGCGGGGACGGTGTTGTTGGGATCCAGCCCCTTCTCATATTTTCCGGAAGCATCGGTCCGAAGTCCCAGCCTCCTTGCTGATAAACGGTTGTTTGTTCCGTCAAAGCAGGCGCTTTCAAAGACCAGTGTTTTAACATCGTCCGTGATCTTGGACTCTTCTCCGCCCATGATGCCGGCAATGCCGATCGGACGTTCCGCATCGCAGATCATCAGGATGTCTTTGTCAAGGGTACGTTCCTGGCCGTCCAGCGTTACAAACTTCTCACCATCCTGTGCTCTCTTGACTATGATCTTATGCCCTTTGATGGTATCGTAATCAAACGCATGCATCGGCTGGCCGTATTCTTCCATTACATAATTGGTGATATCCACCACATTGTTGATGGGACGGATCCCGTTGCTGGCGAGGCGCTGCCGCAGCCATCTCGGGGACGGGGCAAGCCTGATGTTGTTCACCATCATTGCGGTATAACGCGGGCAAAGATCGGTATCTTTCACTTCTACTTCCAGAAGATCACGGATATCCCCTTCGGTTTTCCGGATCTTCGGTTCTTCATTCACAAAAGGTTTCCGGAAGGTTGCGGCAGCTTCCCTGGCGATCCCCAGTACGCTGTAGCAGTCAACTCTGTTGGATGTGATCTCGAACTCGTAATTGGCATCGCAAAGCCCCAGATAAGAGGTGGCACTCTCCCCCACCGGTGCATCTTCCGGCAGGATATAAAGGCCGTTCTCCGGAGCATCCGGATACATTTCCCTGGTAGAACCAAGCTCTTCAATGGAGCACATCATGCCGAAGGACTCCACTCCTCTTAATTTGCCTTTTTTGATCTTGATGCCGCCGGGAGTCATATTGCCGTCATGTCCTCCGGCAACTCTTCCGCCGTCCAGCACCACCGGAACCTTGGCTCCTTCAAAGACATTCGGAGCGCCGGTGACGATCTGGATCGTTTCCGTTCCCACATTCACCTGACAGATCTGCAGTTTATCTGCATCCGGGTGTTTTTCCATGGAAACGACCTGGCCGATGACGATCTTATCCAGATCTTCATCAAACACTTTATATCCTTCCACCTTCGTACCGGAGAGAGTCATCGCATCCCTGAACTCCTGATAGGAACATTCAAGTTCCGGCACATATGATCTGATCCATGATAATGATGCGTTCATTACTTCTCTCCTTTCTTAGAATTGTTTCAAAAATCTCATATCGTTTTCATACAAAAGTCTCATGTCGTCGATCTCGCATTTCAGAAGGGTAAGTCTTTCCAGACCCATTCCAAAGGCAAATCCGGAATACACATCCGGGTCGATCCCTGCCATCTCCAGAACATGCGGATGAACCATGCCGCAGCCCAGGATCTCGATCCAGCCTTCTCCCTTGCAGAAACGGCAGCCCTT